>Ga0265297_10000432_pt1 | contig 126428 bp, 138 predicted proteins | sample Munlanlwell13791_FD_192502 | JGI IMG/M metagenome (GOLD analysis project Ga0265297, IMG submission 192502) | Leachate microbial communities from a municipal landfill in Southern Ontario, Canada - Leachate well 137-91 | ecosystem: Engineered > Solid waste > Landfill > Unclassified | place...
TTATTTCAAATAAATTTCCTTTTGGACTGGAAGAAAAATTATTTGCCGCATCAACTTTAAAAGGATATTTTTTACACGTATTTAATATTTTATTGCCTCTGGTTCCGCAAGCCTTAAAAGCCGCTGATGACCTGATAAAAACAACAAAATAATTTTTCATTGTTGTAAAAATAAAACCACCGCAGGGTGGTTATTTTAATAGATCGTTTTCAATTTCTCTTTGTAATCGTTCAACTTTGCTTCTGAGAATGTTTGTATTAAGCTGGGACTTATTATAATCGAATCCGGTTCTTTGGAGTTCTGTATATTTTTTCATAAGTTCAGATTTATACCAATATTTTTCTTGTTCAAAACCCTGCCATAAAGCAAGGAGTTTTTTAGTTTTTCGTAAATCAACAATATCCAGAATACCAAAAGGTATAAAAATAACTGCACAACTAAGAATAAAAATCGAGAGAGCTAGCGGAGCGAATACCCCCCATATAGTTATGAACGCGATCGATATCCAGCCAAGCCAAACTCTTAATTTTTGGTCAGTTGCCTTTTTTTGGAAAGAGCTGATTATATTCTGAAGAATTTCCTTATCTTTCATAAATCCTCCTTGATTTCTGCCTTGAAATCTACTATAATTGAGCCAATATGTCAAATATGCGAAAAAAAGTATTTGTGGCTTTATCCGGAGGGGTAGACTCATCCGTTTCTTTATATTTACTAAAAAAAGCGGGTTATGACGTTACCGCGGCTTTTATAAAGATTGGCGAGTGTGTTGGTACTGCAGGTCAAAATATAAATCCTGATGAGTGCTGGATAGGGGAAAGGCGCGAAGCGGCAAGAGTTGCGGCTTATTTGGACGTGCCATTTGTAACTTTTGATTTTGATAAAGAGTATGAAAAAGAGGTTCTGAACTATTTTTTTAAAGAATACAAAGCCGGCCGGACACCCAACCCCGATGTGATGTGCAATAGAAAAATAAAGTTTCCATTATTCTGGAAAAAGGCTAAGTCTATGGGCGCCGATTTTATGGCAACCGGGCATTACGCTCGGATTAAGAGCGGAAAACTTTTGGTTGGAAAGGATAAGGAAAAAGATCAATCTTATTTTATTTACAACCTAAAAAAAGATGATTTTGAGCACATTTTGTTTCCGGTTGGGGGATATACAAAAAAAGAAGTCCGAGCCATAGCAAAAAAAGCCGGACTTCCAACTGCTGAAAAAAAAGATAGCCAAGGGTTATGTTTTTTGGGGCATATTAATGTCCGCGAGTTTTTAAAAACAAAAATCAAACCGGAGCCTGGAAATATTATTAATGTAAAAGGAGATGTGATTGGCCGTCACGAGGGTTTGGCATATTATACTATTGGCCAAAGGCACGGGATCGGCGTATTCGGAGCCGGTGAGCCGCATTTTGTTGTTGATAAAGATTTTAAAAAGAATCTTTTGATTGTCGCTCCGGAAAGGGAAGAGAAGAAGTATTTTAAAAACAGCGCGGAAGTTACGGATATAAATTGGGTTGCCAAATCAAAGTTTCCTATTAGTTGCATGGCGCGAATCCGCTATCGCGCGCCTCTGGAAAAGTGCGTTGTTGAAAAAGCGGGCGCCTCATCCCTAAAAATAAAATTTTCAAAACCCCAGCGCGCTATTACACCTGGTCAGTCAGTTGTTTTCTACAAAGGTGAAGAAGTCTTGGGCGGGGGAATAATAAAATAATCGCGAGCGGGAGATTATAAGTTAAAAAAGCTCCGAATTTCGGAGCTTTACGTTTTATTGCGGTGTGATATGTGCAACGAGGCAATTGCCGGTATAATTTTTTGTCCATTTATTCTTCAGGCGGTAAATCTTTGCCCATGTATTGGGCTGGGGGAAGCTCCGTCCGAAATAAACCGTGAAAGCCCGTGAGCCTTCAGGAAAGGGCAATCGCATGCGATTGCTATAGCTCCAATTATTTGTTTTGGGGTATTTAAAGTTTGCTATGAATGGTTTGTAGTGGCCGTTTTGAGCTTTTAGGGAGAGGGAAAAAGACAAGTTCCATTCATTGATGTTGGTTTGCTCGATTTTCCAAAAAAAGGCAGGAATACTTTCTATTTCCACTGGTTGAAGAGCATAAAAACATCCGGCGAAAATAGCAAGGACAGAGATTCCAAAAAGAACTTTTTTTAACATATTTGCCTCCCGGAGAAAATTTAACACAAACATCCTTGGTAGTCAAAGTTGCAAAAAACCTAAAATTATAGTAAAATATAAATATTGTCATTAGCTTTTCCTTTGTTTGTAATTAAAAGTAACCCTCCCGCTTGGAGTACTCCATTTCGTTTGTTAAGCTTCGCGAGACAGGACCAAAAGAGGGTTTATTGAATTTATGACAGTAAAAGAACTTCGGCAAAAATATTTGGAATTTTTTAAAGAAAGAGAGCATACGGTATTGCCAAGCGCTTCTTTAATTCCGGAAAACGACCCCACGACTTTGTTTATAACAGCCGGAATGCATCCCTTGGTGCCTTATCTTTTGGGGCAAAAGCACCCTCAGGGAGCACGTTTAACCTCAATACAAAAGTGCATCCGAACAACTGATATTGATGAAGTGGGCGATAATACTCACCTTACTTTTTTTGAAATGCTTGGAAATTGGTCTTTGGGCGATTATGGCAAAAAAGAAGCCATCGAAATGAGCTTTGAGTTTTTAACCTCTCCGAATTGGCTGGGAATTCCTCTTGAAAAATTGGCGGTTACGGTTTTTGGCGGAGAAGACGGCATACCAAAAGATGAAGAAGCGGCAAAAGTTTGGACAAAATTGGGAATGCCAAAAAATCGGATTGCCTATATGGGCAAAAGAGATAATTGGTGGGGGCCTGCCGGAGAAACCGGCCCATGCGGTCCGGACACTGAAATGTTTTATTATATCGGAGAAGGGGATCCGAGCGATAAGAGCAATCCTAAAACCGCGCCGGAACAATGGGTGGAAATTTGGAATGATGTTTTTATGGTTTATAACAAAACTAAAGATGGCAAGTACGAAGAGCTGGCGCAAAAAAATATTGATACGGGGATGGGGCTGGAAAGAACGGCTGCCATACTTCAGGGCAAACAAAGCGTTTACGATATAGAACTTTTCAAACCTCTTATTTGCCAGATTGAACGTGTCTGTAAATATAAATATCAAGACAATTGGCAGGAATTTAGGATTATAATTGACCACATAAGAGCTGCTGTATTTATTTTAGCCGAGGGCATTGAGCCTTCTAATTTGGATCAAGGTTATGTTTTGCGCCGCTTGATTAGGCGCGCTTATCGTTATGGAAAGATTCTGGAAATCGAGGGCGGTTTTTTGCCAAAACTGGGAGAAATAATTATAAATCAAATGCGGAGCGAATATCAGGAGCTTCAGGAAAAACAGAGTTTTATTATTTCCCAAATAACCCAAGAGTGCGAACGCTTTGAAAAAACCCTGCAAAAAGGATTGCATGAGTTTGCGAGATTATCGGCTAAGGGCACACTTTCCGGAAAAGAAGCCTTTGTGCTTTTTACAACTTATGGTTTTCCTTACGAAATTACGGAAGAGCTGGCAAAGGAAAAGAATATCAGCATAGATAAAAAAGAATTTGATGAAGAATTTTTAAAACACCAGGAACTTTCAAGAAAAGGCGCGGAAGCTAAATTTAAAGGCGGTCTGGCTGATACTGAAGAACAGACTAGAAAGCTTCATACCGCAACTCATCTTTTACAGGCCGCTTTACGCCGTGTCTTAGGAGAACATGTGGAGCAACGCGGTTCCAATATAACTTCAGAACGTTTGCGGTTTGATTTTTCACATCCGGATAAAATGACCCCCGAGCAACTTAAAAAAGTTGAAGATTTGGTAAACGGCGCCATTGCGTCCGATTATAAAGTGGTTTGGGAAGAAATGCAGACAGAAAAAGCCCGCTCTATCGGAGCGCTTGGGTTTTTTGGACACAAATATGGCGAAACGGTAAAAGTTTACACGATTGGAAATGACAAACAAGTTTTTTCACGTGAAATTTGCGGCGGTCCGCATGCCGAAAGGACCGGAGGGTTGGGAAAATTTAAAATAGCAAAGGAAGAGGCGGTTTCAGCCGGAGTGCGCAGAATAAAAGCGGTTTTGGAATAAACCATAAAGATTTGCTAAAATTTCATTAAAAATGTATATTATAAATTAGGTTTTGAACGGCACGAAATAATTGGCTTAATCTTGATAAAATTTAGTGTAATTTAAGCCTATTGACACAAAATTAAAAATACTTTATAATACATAAAGTAGTTAAATATTCAAATACAATGAAGAAGAATCAAGACGAACAGGTATCTAACGCCAACTCCAAAGATTTCATCGAGGAAAGAGGCGAAGTGCTGGAACTGTTACCGGCTGCAACTTTCAAGGTTGAGCTGGAAAATGGCCATATAATTTTGGCGCACTTGTCTGGTAAAATGAGAATGAATAAGATAAGATTGATGCCAGGCGATAAAGTGAGGGTGCAGATAACACCTTACGATTTGACAAAGGGGAGGATTGTTTACAGGTTTTAACGCCGATATTGTGTGCCGCAAAGTAGGTACGCTTCTCGCGTACTATTTTATTACCGATAATCACACGAAATAATTTAATAAATATGAAAGTTCGCGCATCTGTAAAACCAATCTGCAAAGATTGTAAAGTTATCAGAAGAAAAAACAGAGTCCAAGTAATTTGTAAAAATCCCAGACACAAACAAAGACAGGGATAATTTTAATTTTCAAAATATTTATGGCAAGAATTTCAGGAGTCAATCTCCCATTAAACAAAAGAATAGAAACTTCATTAACCTATATATATGGTATAGGCAAAAAGACCGCCGCTTCGATTTTGAAATCAGCAGGTGTTGATCCGAGCATCAGGACAAAAGATTTGAAAGAAGACGAAGTCGCGAAAATCAGAGAAATTATAGAAAAAACTTTCGTAACCGAAGGTGAACTTCGCCGCCAAGTTTTAGCTAATGTAAGGCGTTTGAAAGAAATCGGCTGTTATAGGGGATCAAGGCATTCAAAAGGTTTGCCGGCGCGCGGACAAAGGACAAAGACCAATTCCAGAACCGTTCGCGGAAATAAAAGGATTACAATGGGCAGCGGCAGAAAAGCGGCCGGCCAAAAGACCTAATTTTAATTTCAATTATCTAATACCAATTTTAAAGTATGGCAAAAGCTCCTGTTAAAAAAGCAGTCAGAAAAAAGAAAAAAAATTATAAACAGGTTTCCCAAGGAAAGGCCTATATTCAGGCTACCTATAATAATACAATGATTACTTTGACCGATTTGAATGGCAATGTTTTGTCTTGGTCTTCCGCTGGCCATTGCGGATTTAAAGGCCCTAAGAAGGCAACTCCTTACGCTGCCACAATCATTGTAAAAGATGCTATCACTAAAGCGGAACCTTTTGGCTTAAAAGATGTTCATGCCTTTGTAAAAGGCGTCGGTTCCGGAAGAGAATCCGCCGTTCGTTCGCTGAACGCAAACGGAGTTAATGTTTTAAGCATTAAAGATATGACTCCGATTCCACATAACGGCCCAAAGCCGCCAAGGCCAAGGAGAGTCTAATTAATTATCTCAATTTATAAATTAGGATTATGCCAGGATTAAATGATAAATGCACATTGTGCAGAAGAGAAGGTGAAAAGCTCTATTTAAAGGGCGAGCGTTGTTTTACCACAAAATGCGCAGTTGTTAAAAGAAATTACGCGCCGGGAGTCCATGGACAAACCAGCAAAACAAAACTTACCGATTATGGCAAACAGCTTCGTGATAAACAAGCCGCAAAACGCTTATACGGCTTGCGCGAAAAACAATTTTCAAACTACGTATTCAAAGCCATGAAAAAGAAAGAAAATACCAAAGAGGTATTAGTCAGGCTCTTAGAATCCAGATTGGATAATGTAATTTTTAGGCTTGGATATGCTCCGTCACGCGCCGCCGCCAGACAGCTGGTGGGGCACGGATTTATTTTTGTAAATGGAAAGAAAGTTGATGTGGCTTCTTATCAAATCAGGGCAAAAGACATAATTACAATCAATACCGTAAAAGCGAATAAAAAACTTGTTAATGAGCTTAAAGAAAGAATAAAAACTAAAGAAGTTCCTACCTGGATATTCTTAAATAAGGACAAGCTGGAAGGGAAAGTAATTGAATTGCCTAAGCTAGATGAGGGAGAAAAAACTTTCAGCATCCAGAGCGTAATCGAATTCTACTCCAGATAAACAATAAACAAATTTAAAAATAGTTGGTTAGCATAAGGAGGAAATTAGGGATTCCTAATTAACTAATAACTAACCGGCTAATAATAAAATTATGGAACCGATACTCTTGCCTTCAAAAATACAGTTCAAAAAAAGCTCCAATGAAAATGAGGCAATTTTAGAATTGGAACCGTGCCACCAAGGTTATGGTGTTACTATTGGCAATGCATTGAGACGGGTCTTGCTGTCTTCTTTGCCGGGCGCGGCCATCACTTCTGTTAAGCTTGAAGGATTAACCCACGAATTTTCTGCAATACCGAATGTCGCAGAAGATGCTTTGCAGGTAATTTTAAATTTAAAACAGGTCCGCTTGCGTTCATTCTCTGATGAACCGGTAAAATTGACTTTGCAGGTTTCCGGTGAAAAAGAGGCGACCGCGGGCGATTTTGAAAAAAATTCACAGATTGAAATAGTAAATCCGGATCAGGTGATAGCCACTATTACCGACCCCAAGGCAGAATTTAAAATGGAAGTCATTGTGGAGAAGGGCAGAGGTTATTTAGTAACTGAAGAAAGAGATAAATCCAGCTTAGAAGCGGGAACGATTGCAACTGATGCTATTTTTACTCCCGTAAGGAGCGTAGCAATCAAGGTTGATAATGTCCGCGTTGGCCAGATTACGAACTACGATAAATTAATAATGACTGTTGAAACTGACGGAACGATCTCCCCGGAATCAGCTGTAAAAGAAGCTTCAAAGATTTTAATTGACCATTTTCAATTGCTTGGGGGCGCTGTAGAAGAAGAGTCTAAAGAGGAGAAAAAGACAAAACGCGCTAAAAAAGCCAAGGCTGAAAAGGAAGAGACGGAAACCGAGGCGGTTCCGGCTGAAAAACAAGAAGAATAATTAAAAAGTCTAGTTTTCTAGATTCAAAGTATGAGACACGGTAAAACAACAAAAATATTAGGAAGAAAAAAGGCTCCGAAAGCAGCCTTAATGAGAAGCATGGCGACCAGCTTGGTTTTGTATGAAAAATTAAAAACCACAGAAGTAAAAGCCAAAGTTTTAAAACCGTATGTTGAAAGGCTGGTAACGGTTGCTAAAAAGAACACTTTGCATGCAAGAAGGCAGCTTTTGGCAAAGTTGTACGTTGAACCTGCGGTTAAAAAGATTATGGAGGAGATAGCTCCGAGATATGCTGAAAGAAAAGGCGGCTATTTGCGTATTGTTAAACTGGGTTACAGGCAAGGAGATGCAGCCAAAACCGTAAAAATAGAATTTGTAAAATAAAATTTAGACTATGAAACGTGAAATATACAAAATTGATGCAACGGAAAAGGCGCCGGGCAGATTGGCAGCGCAGATTTCCATGATACTTCAGGGGAAAAATAAACCTGATTTCAATCCGTCAACAGATATGGGCGGAATTGTTCATATTGAAAATGTCGGCAAAATGAAAATTACGGGAGCAAAAATGGAGAAGAAGGAATATTTTCGCCATAGCGGTTACCCGGGTGGTTTAAAAAGAACACTAATGAAGGATGTTAGCTCTGAATTTATTTTGAAAAGCGCAGTTTTAAGAATGCTTCCCAGAAATCGTTTAAAAGCGCAGAGAATTAAGAGATTAATATTTATATAAGTCTATGGCTGATAAAAAAATAAAAGACGAAACTAAGGAGGAAACTAAAAAGGTAAGAAAACCAAGAGTTAAAAAAGTTAAAGAAACAGTCCCTGAAGAAATAAAAGCGGAACCGACCGTTGAAGTTGTTGATTTGCCGGTTACGGAAGAATCTTTGGATGATAAAAAGAATAAAATTGCTTTCTTGCAGGCTGTTGGCAGAAGAAAAGAATCAATCGCCAGAGTTAAATTATTCAAAAATGGTACAGGAAAAGTAACGATAAACGGAAAGGATGTAAAAGAATACCTAAAAAGCGATTTATTGATTGATATTGCGTTAGGCGCTCTTACAAGCGTAAATCAGCTTAAAAAGATTGACCTTTCCGCAAAAGTTTCCGGCGGCGGTTTACATGGCCAGGCAGAAGCGATTAGGTTGGGAACGGCAAGAGGGCTTTTACAGTTAAATCCTGTCTTTAAAAAGAATCTAAGAAAAGCCGGATTTTTAACGCGCGATCCAAGAATGAAAGAAAGAAAGAAGCCGGGTTTGAAAAAGGCCAGACGTGCGCCACAGTGGTCAAAACGCTAAAAATAATTTTAACCAAATCCCCCTTTCGGGGGATTTTTGGTAATAATGATCGGCTGTTATGGTATACGACCGCTCCAGGTTTAGGGGTTGAAAAATAAGGCAAATTATGTTATACTAAACTTATATCTTAGCCTTAATCTAGCCTTCTTGTGGAGCATTCTGCCGGAAAAATCATTAAAAATACAGTGTTGTTTACAGCTGCCTTAATTCTGCAAAAGATCGTTTCTTTTGCATATTTTTTATATCTCTCTTCGCGGTTGGCGCCGGAACTGCTCGGCTCATACGTTTGGGCGCTTTCTTTTACAACTCTCTTCTCTATCGGAATGGATTTGGGGCTTTCGCCGATTTTAACCCGCGATGTTGCGAAAGATGACCAAAATGACGAAAAATATTTAAGAAATATGCTGGGCATAAAATTGCCCCTGATTATTATAACTCTCATTGCCTGTTATACTGTTTTATTTGTTACAAAAAGCGATTGGCAGGTTAGATTTTTAGTTATCGGCGCTTCAGCTGTAATGACTTTTGATGCTTTATCTTTGATTTTTTATTCTTTTCTTCGCGCTAAACAACAATTAAGATACGAAAGCGCGGGAATCATTGGTTTCCAGCTTATAACATTTTTAGGCGGGGTAATTCTTTTAACCGTAACCGGAAACATTGTTTTTGTAATGCTCTCTTTAGCTCTAGCTAGTTTCGTGAGTTTTATTTACTCTGCGTTTGTCGTTAAGTTTAAATATAAATATTCTCTGCGTCCGGCTTACGACAAAAATGTTTATAAATATTTTTTGCGGCTTGCCCCGGCTTTCGCCTTATCCGGAATTTTTGTTCGTATTTATAATGTCTCCGACTCTGTTATTTTGGGATATGTAAAAGATAATGCCGCTGTGGGCTTGTATAGCATTCCGGCTAAAATAGTTACCGCTTTTCAATCTTTAATTCCGGGCGCTCTGCAAGCCACGATTTATCCTTCAATGAGTAATTTTTTTGCAACTTCCAAAGAAAAATTACGCCTTCTTTTTGAAAAATCTTTTAATTACTTGGGACTTATTTCCATTCCGCTCGCTCTTGGGCTGTATATGATTGCCGAACAAGCGATACAAAAAATTTGGCCGAGTTATATGGCGGCGGTACCAACTTTTAAGATAATGTCCTTGGCGCTACCCTTTGTTTTCTTAGCTTTTCCGACAGGATTGATGCTTCGCGCCTGCGACAAACATTTGGCAAATACAATAAACCGCGGAATAATTACAGCCTTCTCCGTAATCTTGAATTTAATTTTAATACCAAGTTTCGGCATTCTTGGGGCCGGAATAACTTTTTTTGTTGTAAATTTTTTACTCTTAATATTGGATCTTGTATTTATTAGAAAAATTATAAACCATAATTTTATGCGGACGGCATGGTATTTTTTGAGGGTTATGCTGGCCGGAGCGGGGATGGTTCTAATTTTAAAATTCGCTTTGGATAAAATTTTTCTTTATGGCGCAATAGGTGTTGCAGTGCTTTCCTTCGGAATTTTTGTTCTTGTTTTAGGGGTTGTTAAAAAAAATGAAATAATATTTTTTAAAGAAAATATTTTCGGATCTTATGGACGAAAAACCAATGCCAGAAATTAATACTTTGCTTATAACCATAGATTATTATCCAAACGTCGGCGGAGTCGCAAGATATTTGGCGAGTTTTGTTAAAAAAAATAATTTGGAAGTTTTGGCCGGCGATCCTGATTTTAAAGTTGAAACGGAAGCCGGTGTTTTTCGAAAGACTTTAATGTGGAATTTTTTTCCAAAATGGCTGCCGCTTTTATTTTGGGGATTAATTTACTCCCGCCATTACAAAAAAATTATTATAAGCCATATCCTGCCTGCGGGTTATGTGGCGCTTTTATCAAAAAAGCCCTACGTTTTGATTTTGCACGGGCTGGATATCATAAACGCGGGAAAAAGCAGATGGAAAAAATATTGGGCAGAGAAAATACTAAGGCGGGCGGAGCGCATTATTGTTAACAGCCGGGCAACGGGGGAGTTGCTGTCAAAAGTTTTTGGAGATTTTTATAAATACCAAATTCAATATCCTGCAATCACACCTCTTCCAGATCCAAAAAAAGATTTTAAAAATAGGCACGGTTTGGAGAATAAAAAAATAATTCTGTCGCTCGGCCGTTTAGTAAAAAGAAAGGGGCAGGAAAAGATTATCAGGTTAATGCCCAAAGTCCTGCAATCGGTTCCTAATGCGGTTTTTGTTGTTGCGGGCGGCGGTCCGGAAAAAGAAGACTTGGAAAGCCTGGCGAAGAGTTTTGGTATTTCGGGCCAGGTGATGTTTTTAGGGAAAATTAAGGATTCCGAGCTTCCGGATATTTATAATATGTGTGATATTTTCATCGCTCCGTCATTACCGTCCAAAGAAGATTGGGAAGGCTTCGGGATGGTTTGCCTTGAAGCCGCCTACTTTGGGAAGCCGGTTATAGTCACCAATGTCGGGGGCTTGCCGGAAGCGGTTGAAGACGGAATTACGGGTTATGTGGTGCAGAGTGACGACGAGCTTTTGGAAAAAATTTTGGTATTATTGAAAGACGAGGAATCGGCAAGAAAGATGGGAGAGGCGGGAAGACAAAGAGTGAAAGAAAAATTTTTAATAATATGATTTCCATAATCATTCCGCTTTATAACGGAAAAAAAACAATAGCGCAGGCCATTAATTCTATTTTAAAGCAAACCTATAAAGATTTGGAAATTATCGTGATTGACGACGGTTCAACCGACGGATCGGCGGATTTGATTCCCGCCATTTCTATCCGCCCTGATTCGGAACGGGCGAAAGCGGGAATCCCAATAAAACTCATAAAACAGAAAAATCTTGGCGCTAACGCCGCAAGAAACCGCGGTGCAAAAGAAGCTCACGGAGAATATTTATTTTTTTGTGATGCGGATATCATTTTAAAGCCTTATGCTTTAGAAAGATTAAAAAAAACACTGGATAGCAACGCCGAGGCGGCTTATGCGTATTGCTCTTTTAAATTTGGGATTAAAAAAATTACAAGCCAAAAATTTGATATTGAAATCTTAAAAAAATATAATTATATTTCAACGATGTCTTTGGTGCGGAAAAAAGATTTTTCGGGATTTGATGAAAAACTTCAAAAATTTCAGGATTGGGATTTATGGCTTACGATGGCAATGGAGGGTAAATATGGTATATTTGTTTCTGAAGTTTTATTCAAAGCCATTCCGGCAAAAAACGGAAAAAGCAAATGGCTGCCAAAAATTTTTTATAAAATTCCCTGGGATAAATTTGGAATTAAAATAGATGCTTTAAAAAAATACAATGAAGCTCTTTTAAAGATAAAAAAGAAACATGGGTTAACATAAAATATGATAAAATTTCGGGCTTGTTATATAGCTTATGCGGCCGCCGCTCTCTTAATCATCTCTTGTTTAAGTTATTTTTATAATTGGATGAATATGGCCGGGTTTGCGGCATTTGTGCTTTTCGCGCTTATTTTAGGGCTTTGGAAACGTGAATTTGCCCTTTATTTGGCGTTTCTAGAGCTAACAATGGGGTCTTTCGGGTATTTACTCTCTTTTCATGCCTGGGGGCTAAATTTATCACTTAGAATGGCTTTATTTGCGGTTATAATGGGCTTATGGGCGTATGATCTGATTGTCAACCGCAAATCACAAATTTCAAGCTTTAAAATTAATAGGCGCGCTGTTTTTTCTTTGGCGCTTTTTTTAATAATTTGGATCTTCGGGATTTTGGAAGGATATTTGCGCGGCAATAATCTGGCGGATATTGCGCTTGATTCAAATTCATACCTTTTTTTACTGTTATTTTTTCCTGCCATTGCATATATTAATACAAAAGAAAAGCTGGATAACCTTTTAAAAATTATTTTGGTCGGCGCAGGCGCCACCGCTCTTCTAACCTTTTTATTACTTATAACCTTCTCTAAATTAGGCAATCAAAATTTATTAGAGATAATTTATAAATGGGTGCGGGATTTTCGGATTGGCGAAATAACTCCTTTGAAAAATGGAAGCTATCGAATATTTTTACAGTCGCAGATTTATGTTGTTATGGGTTTATTGATCGTTTCTGCGAGGCACCTCTTTAAAGATATAAACTTTAAAAAATTTTTAATTTTTGGGGCGCTTTCCGCGGGCGCAATCTACCTCTCACTCTCCAGGAGCCTTTGGATAGGAACGGTTGCGGGTATCATCGCTTTATTCATATTTTCTCTTTGCATAATGAAGAGGGGCATTATAAAACCGCTTATCCGTGTTTTAGCGGTTATTTTTATTGGCATCTTAATTGCGAGCATGCTGACTCCCAAATCCTCTCTTCAAAATAGATTTATAATAGGGGAAGCGGCCGCCGATACAAGAATAAGCCAGTTAAAAGTTCTTGCGCCGGCAATAGCGCATAGCCCGATTTTTGGGTATGGATTTGGAAAAACTTTGACATATAAAAGTTTTGATCCTCGCCTAGGCGATTCAAAAAATGGAAACCTTTATACTACATACGCTTTTGAACTTGGATATTTGGATATAATCTTAAAAATAGGAATTTTTGGGCTTTTGGTTTTAATGTACTTTATTAGCATTATTGCTTGGCGATTATTTAAAAATTACAAAGAAAATCCGCAAGCCTGCCCTTATAGTTTATGGGCGCTATCCGGCCTTATTGCTCTCTTGGCAATACATATTTTTACTCCATACATAAACCACCCCTTGGGAATTGGAATATTAATTTTGGCGGGAACGGCTGCAAGTATTGACAAAAAGTGATAATTGAACCAAAATAACTTGCGAGGAGGCGAGAATGAAAAAAATCGGTATGATCGAGAAGCTCAAAATAGCGCTCGCTATATGGGAACTTCTCGAAAAGCCCGTCACCGGCTGGAAGCATTCAATCCCTAAAATTGTATATATAGCCGTTGTCAACGCATGTGAAGGGGGATTGCCGGATGATTACTCAGAGCTATCGGCGGGAGAAAAAAAATTTATTAATTTTTTAAAAAAAGCTCTTGAACAACTGCCTTGGGAAACAAAGCAAGGCATCGATTTGATTCTGCGCCCGAATGTTTTTAGGTTTTAAAAAAACTTGGGAATTATCCAAGTTTTTTATTTTAAATAACCTCTTGCAAATTCTTCGCCCGACATCGTTTTTTTTCCTTCCGGCCGGACCTCCTCCAGAATCAAAATTCCTTTGCCGCATTTAGCGGCTAATTTTTTATCCGGCGTTTTGAATAAATCACCCGGATTTTTATCGGAGTAATTATTTTCCGAAATAGAAGCTTTTAAAATTTTTAAATTTTTATCTTTAAATTTTGTAAAAGTTCCTGGCCAGGGATGGTAGGCGCGAATCATCCGTCCAATTTCTTCCGCCTGCTTATTCCAGTCAATATTTCCATCCTCGCGGGAAAGCAATTTAGTAAAAGTTGCGCGGCTGTCATCTTGCGATATGGGTTTTATTTCTCCGGATAAATATTTTTTTATAGTTTCCGATAAAAATTTTGGATAAAGATCTGACAATCTTTTATAAAGCTCGCCATAAGTGTCATCCGAAAAAATTTCAACCTTTTTTTGCGCTAAAATCGGGCCGTGGTCAACTTTATCATCAATTAGCATTATTGAAAAAGCAGTTTCTTTTTCGCCATTTAAAAGCGCGGTTTGCAAGGGGGAGGCACCGCGGTATTTTGGCAGGGGAGACGGATGAACGTTTATAGCGCCATAAGGCGGAATATCTAAAAGTTTTTGGGGGATTATTTTTCCATAATCAACAATAACAAAAAAATCAGGGGCCAAGCCTTTGATCTTATTTATAATTTCGTCTGTAAAGGCCTCCGCGTTGATAACGGGCAGGCCTAATTTTTCCGCGCGGTCTTCCACCATGGATTTATTAGGCAATTGTTTCCGGCCGACCGGCTTTTCCGGGTTAGTAACAACAAGCGCCACTTCGAAAATTTCCGCCATCTCTCTTAACGCCGGGACCGCAAAAATGGAACTGCCGCCAAAGAAAACCATCTTCATAGTTATAAAAATTATTTCGGTTGCCTCTTCATTAGCTTATCAATAAAGAGGATGCCGTTTGTATGGTCAATTTCATGTTGAAATATTATAGCCGTGTAGCCCTGGGCTTCCAATTCCAATTCCCGGCCATTTTCGTCGAGGGCTTCTAATTTTAAAACAGCCGAACGCTTTACATAACCGTTAACTCCCGGGACAGAAAGGCATCCTTCCTCGATGGAAATTTTTTTCCAGGATCTTTTAGTTATTTTTGTATTAATAAAAGCATGGATATCATTGTCCACTTCAACGAGTATTATCTGTTTTGGAACACCAATTTGAACGGCCGCCAAGCCTACTCCGCCGGATTTTTTTAATTCTTTTCGCATCTCGGCAATAATCTTTTTTGTTTCGCCGCTTTCTATTTCATCTGCAGTCACAGGCTGGGATTTTTGGCGCAATAATTTATTCGGATATGTTATTATCATAAGCTAATATATTGAAACCGGATCAATATCAATTTGGTAATTATCCGGGACAATTTTTTTCAAATCTTCCAAAGATTTTTCAGTAGATTCTTTCAAGATTATGTGTTTTAAATAATTTTTTGAACGTTTTTTATTATAAGGGTCAAAAGGCGGAAGGGGTAAAAATCCGGCCTTAATTAGATTATTATACAAATTTTTGGTGCCATTTTCCAGCTCTATTTTATCGGAATCTTTGCAAATTATCTTTATCAAGCGGGAAAATGGGGGATATTCCAAAGCCTTGCGGTCATCTAATTCTTTGCCGTAATATTCGTTAAAGTTTCCAAATATGGGGTTTTCGGGGCATGACGTTTGGATTATTGAGCTCTTCGAACCAAAAATTTTAATGAATTTGAAAAACCTATAAAGGGCGAAAGCCGCAATTTCCGCCTGATTCCATTCTGGGCGTGATAGGTAAAAATCAAAATCCAAGATAGCGGCGCCGTAAATCTTTCCTTCGCGGCGAAGAAAGGGAAAAATATTTTTCCAAAAATAATCCGTCGTAATCAATACATCAAATTCCCCCAAATTCTCATGCCAACCCTTGTTAATAGTTTCAATTTTTATCCCCGGAAATTCTGCTCTGATTATTTTTTTAATGGCGGAAATTCCGGGAATGAGAGGTTTTAGCCGCGAGCCCCCGCATTTTATGCAAGTTCCGTTTATTGGATTTTCTATTATGCAATGGTAGCACAAAAGTTTGTCATTGTCAACGGAATAAGGGCGCCGGCATACGGGGCATAGAGCTATTTGGCGGCAATCCTCACAAGCCAACAGGGAATCGGTTTCACGGCGGTTTAAAAAAAGGATACATCTCTCTTTTGTTTTTTGCGCTTCGCTTATCATATTGTATAGAGGAAAACTCCAGACGGGACAAGCGGATCTTTCTTGTTTTAAATCAACTAAAGAGTACTCGGGAGGGGATACGGGGCTATTTAGAGATTTTACTTTTCCGGAATTTATTTCATCCCATATTTTTACATCCGGCAGGACATCGCTGAACACAATTTTTACTCGAAGATATTCTTGAATTTTTTCAGCAACGATCCTTGCGTCATATCGCGGATTCATATCCCATTGTTTATGGTCTGCCGATGTCGCATTATAAATGCAAATTAATGACAAATCTTTAAAAGGCAAGAATATTGACGGCCGGGTTCCCAAGATAATCTTTGCTTCCCCGTCTATTATTTTTTTCCACCTTAAAAACTTTTCACCTGCTGAAACTTTGCCTTTCCAAGTTAAAAGATCATTTTTAAATATTGAATTTAAATAAGGGGCTATGGTATTGATATCTTCTATCGCCGGCACGAGAATCAATACCTGTTTTCCTTTTTCAACTTCTTTTTGGGCAAGCTTAATGAATACGGCAATACTTTCCAGCGGATCATTTTCATAAAAGAAAAACTTACCCTCGGCGTTAATTTTTTGGAGAGCGCTGATTATCCGTTCCGCCTGTTCTTTGGATAGAACCAACTCTTTTTTATAATTATCTATAGTTTCTACGCCTTTTTTAGATACATTTTTAGGCACAAAAAATCTATAGAGCAATGCGGGGGCGGTGAGATAGTATTTTCCTGCCCAATGGATTAAATTTCTAAAATATTCCGGCAATACGATATTTGTCAAAGAATAAATGGGCTTTATTTTCTCCGGATTAATTGTGGCGAATTCAGAAATCTCTTCAACGATCCCATAAATTTTTTGAGTATGAAAATAAATGGCCACAATGTGGCCTATTTTTATTTCTTCTTCTATATTTTGCGGAATAGAGTAATCAAAATATTTGAATTTCCGAGGAAGCTTTGCGAATGGAATGATTTTAGCAAACATAACCTGCCGCCGCTGAATTATAAGAGCTTAAAATTAAACACTAAATACCCGGTGCCCAAAGGCGCCTCAAAAGAAAAAGTTTGCGGTTTATAGTTTATTCTATCTATAATCCCCATTAATATGGAAAGCGGGGGCATAATGGACTCGTCGGCTTCACTTGTAAATTTTTTATCCAAAGAGAGTATCCCCGCCGTATTTTTTGTTTCCAGAAGCTCCCTTAACTTAATATTGAACTCCTCTCCTTGCTTGGAAAAACCGGAAGGGCCATCCTCGGTTGATTTGTGAGAAAGGTGCCCGGAGGCCAAGATGCCAATTTTTTTATTGCTCTCTGCCAAGATTTTTTTTATCATCCTGCCTAGTTCAAACTGATCTTTGATGTCAGTATAATTATAGAGAAACGGAACTATTTTTATCGGTTTTTTCCCAACCAAACAAAAGAGCGGAACGCCAAAAGTATATTCTAAATTATCTTCGTGGATTAAAGAGAACGGAACTTCATTGTCTATTGCCGTATGCCTTATTTTTTCAATAAGTTCCAAATCGGGAAAATATTCCAGTTTGGTTTCAAAGTCGCCAAAATCTTTAAACTGCACCTGATATTTATCGGAAAGGAGTATCCCAAAAGTATCATGGTGCATTTTTTTATGTTCGGAGACTAAAATTAAAGTATCTATTCCGGATTTTTCCAGTTTTTCCCGCAGATCGTCCATTGCCTCTTTTGTAATTTTTATTTTTTCCCCTTTTTCTTTTGCAACATTAGGAATTAAGAGGGGAGTATGGGGAGTGATAGCTGCAAATGAAATCATAATTTATAAGTTAGTTATTGAGACTAGGGTGCTTGTAGATATTTCTAAACCCGGCAATTCTTCATTCTCTGCGCCGGAATTTTCTTCTTCATTTTCCAGGCTTGTTTTATCATCATTTAAAGTTATCGGATCGCCAATTTCATATAACGAAATAATCTTGTCTGTTGTCGAGATGACATTTTCCCATTTCCAGTTATAAGCTAAAAATGCTTCTTCCGAAAGAATGGGGCGTAATTTTTGGCCGGATACAAAATAAATAGTTGGACTGCCTTTCTGTTTGAGTAGCGTTCCATTTTTAAACTTTAAAGGGCTAGCTAAAGCATACTTTTCTAATTGAGCTTCGGTAACTTTTAAGGGTTTTTCTTTTGAAAATAATGATTTTAATACGGCGTTGTCAGTTATAGGATATTTTTTCCCGCTATATACCCAATAAACGCCTCCGCTGGATTTTAACTGCATAAGCCGGCCCGTTGGGTGTATGCAAGAACTATCTACAGGTTCTCCCAATGTTAATAAGTCCAACTCCGAATTTTTTACATCAAGTATATCCGCAGTGTCGAGTCCCAGTGACTTTAAGGTTTTTACAGAGTCAAAAGGACGAAGTTGTTCATCGACAAAAAGATAAATATTTCCGTTTTCGTCTCGCAAAAGGGAGAAGTTATCAAATTTTATCGGTAGCCCCGTAGTGTAACGCGCAAGAAAATGAGGAGTAGCCTCTACGATTTGATCTTCATTATATCTTGAGAGAAAGGCTGACTTTGATAAAAATGGTCTTTTTTCTCCACCTTCTATCAGGTAGATGCCGCCGGATTTTATATCTTGTAAAAGTGAACCGTCGGGGTATTTAAGTTCGGAAAACCAATTTTTCCACAAAATATAAAAACTTTTGTTTCCTGCTATGTGCGGAGTGTAAGTATACAAAATAGCCGTGGCTCTATTAACCGGAGTAATGCTGTATTTGCGGTCAACTTTTTTTGTTATTCCCACTCCAAATCCGTTTTTTATTTTCCCATAAACCTCCAAATCCGTCAGGTAATCGTTGCGGATTTTTTCTGCTGCGGCGTAAACTTGTTTAGCAAAGCCTTTAAATTGAACAATCTTGGGGTGCGACAAACTGCATTTATCGCAGACTGCATACCCCATAGCCCAATCCAGGCGTTTTACCGATGCTTTCGAAATTGATATTAGCCCTTGTTCTTTTTCCAAAAGAGTAAGCAAAAATTTGGGATTTATTTTAAATTGCTGGGAGACGCGCCAAATTATCTCCGATGCTTCTATGAGCGTGCCATCCTCCGGATAAAAATCGGCAAAATATTGTAAAAAACTATTGTGGTCCGAAAGAAAATCTTTTATCTCTTCCAGGTTCATTGAAGTGTAATCTTCCAGTTCTTTATCGGAAATAATGAAATTTTGGTTAAAGCCCAAAGCGGGGAGGGGCAATAAAAATACAGCCAAAATTAAAAATAGAAATCTCTTCATATACTAAGTAGGATACCAAATTCAGGTGAGAGGCGCAACCAAGTTCACCCTCTCCAGTTGACTTATTTTTAAATTTGTGTTATTTTAAGCAATGATAAGGAGATATAATGCCCAACACGACTCTGAATCCTCGGGGCACAGCGCATCTATTATTTGAAAATCCAATCCTTTTAAGCGGTTTTCTTTATCACTTAGAGTGCTCTTTGCAACAGCTCTGCGAGCAATTAGACGAATATGATCATGTCACAAAGCTTGTGCGGAGCCTCCAGCAATCCGTCTCCGCAATTAAGCATGCTAGAAAAGCGATTGAACGGAGCAATGGACTGGTTGGAGATCCCGAAGAATACAACCAGCAGGAATCTAAAGATTTGGCTGATGCTTATATGGCAAGCTGGGTAGAATTAGCCGTGTTGCTACTTGCTCTTGCGGATTTATTGGGAGAACAGAATCGGCGAGTAAGTGAGTACTTGATTAGCGCCGAAAGGCACTTCGTTTACGCAATTATAGTTCTTTCAAGAATGGTTAAGTCTATCAGCTAGGAGAAATCAAAACGCCCCGGAAGCACCGAGGCGTTTTTTTATTTTCCCGTTGTAGCTACCGCTTTTTGGTTAAAGATAAGTTTGTCCTTTTCCGCATCCACTCCGATTATATCACCGTCTTTAAACTTATTTTTTATAATCATAAGAGATATCGGGTCTAAAATTTCTGTTTGCATTAAGCGTTTTAGGGGCCTTGCTCCAAATGCCGGATTAAATCCTTTATCGGCTAAATACTTTTTTGCGTCTTCAGAAATCTCTAAAGTTAAACGCCTCTGGCTTAATCTGTCGCGAAGAATGCCTAATTGCAGTTCTACAATCTTTTTTATATCAGGTCTGGAGAGCCCTTTAAAAATAATTATTTCATCAACACGGTTTAAAAATTCCGGTTTAAAATTTTCACGCAACAGGCTGTTTATTTTTTCTTTTATCTCCCTTCCTTCGTCATTTTCTTTTTCAGAACCCCTAAAACCCAGCGGGCTTTTACTGGAGGCATTTAAAATTTGATCACTGCCCAAATTGGAGGTCATTATTATAATAGTATTTTTAAAGTTTACCTTGCGCCCTTTAGCATCCTTTAAGTGGCCATCATCTAAAATTTGCAGGAGAATATTAAAGACTTCCGGATGCGCTTTTTCAATTTCATCCAAAAGAATTACCGAATAAGGCCTTCTGCGGATCATTTCCGTAAGCTGGCCGCCTTCTTCGTAACCGACATAACCCGGAGGAGAGCCGATAATTCTGGAAACAGTATGCTTTTCCATATATTCCGACATATCCAAACGAATTATAGCCGATTCATCGTTAAAGAGGGATAGGGCAAGCGACTTGGCGAGTTCCGTTTTGCCGACGCCCGTCGGCCCCAAGAATATAAAAGATCCAATGGGCTTATTTTCATCCGCAATACCCGCGCGCGATCGCCTAATGGCATTGGAAACAGCCGCAACCGCCTCTTCTTGCCCAATGACTTTCCTATGGAGTTCGTCCTCAAGTTTAGCAAGCTTAATAACCTCTTCTTCAAGCATTTTGGATACCGGAATTCCGGTCCAGCGCGAAACAACTCCGGCAATGTCTTCTTCCGTAACCTCTTCCTTTAATACACGATTATTTTTTTGAACAGTTTTTAATTTTTTTTCAAGCTGCTCTAACTTTTTCATGAGTTCGGGAATAATCCCATACCTGATTTCCGCAACTTTTTGCAATTCTGAAGCGCGTTCGGCGATATCGGCCTGTTGCTTTTTATGGTCAATTTCTTTTTTGACTGCGCGAAGTTCCGCAATAATATCTTTTTCATTTTTCCATTTTAATTCCAACTGATTGGATTTTTCTTTTGATTCCGCCATTTCTTTCTCAATTTTTCTCAATCGCTCTTTTGATTCTTTGTCATTTTCTTTTTGCAAAGCGCGTTTTTCTATTTCTAATTTCATCAGGCTTCTTTTAAGTTGGTCTAATTCAGTCGGTTGCGAATCGATTTGCAACCGGAGCGAAGAAGCCGCTTCGTCAATCAAATCCACCGCTTTATCGGGTAAAAAACGATCGGTTATGTAGCGAGCGGAAAGTTTAGCCGCCGCAACAATCGCGGGATCGGTGATTCGGACGCCATGATGGACTTCGTATTTCTCTTTAATTCCGCGCAAAATTGCCACAGCATCATCAACGGACGGTTCATTGACATAAACCGGCTGGAAACGTCGTTCTAAAGCCGGATCTTTTTCGATATATTTTTGAAATTCTTTGAGCGTAGTTGCTCCAATTGCGTGAAGTTCGCCCCGGGCTAGCGCGGGTTTTAATAAATTTGAAGCGTCAATTGCGCCTTCAGAAGCGCCGGCGCCGACTAAGGTATGCAATTCATCAATAAAAAGAATTATTTTCCCCGCCGATTCTTCTATCTCTTTAATTACCGCCTTTAAGCGATCTTCAAATTCACCGCGAAATTTTGTTCCCGCAATAAGAGATCCCAAATCCAAAGAAATGATTTCTTTGGATTTTAAGCTTTCCGGAACGTCGCCGGAAACTATTCTTTGCGCCAAACCTTCAACGACCGCCGTTTTTCCTGTTCCGGCCTCACCGATTAAAACCGGGTTGTTCTTTGTGCGGCGGGATAAAACCTGCATCAAACGGCGAATTTCTTCATCGCGCCCTATTACAGGGTCTAATTTTTCTTTTTTTGCCAAATCCGTCAGATTTCTAGAGTATCTTTCCAGGGCCTGATACTTTTGTTCCGGCTCGGGAGAATCAACTTTTTGATTCCCGCGAATATCAACCAAAACCTTTAAAATTGAATCATAGTTTAAACCGCGTTTTTCTAAAAGTTCAGAAATTCCGGAAGGAACTGAAATGAGCGCCAATAACAAATGTTCCGTTGAAATATAATCATCGTGAAGGCTCTCGGCTTCTTTTTCAGATTGGTGAAGAATGCGGGCCATGGCGGGGGAGACACGAAGATCCATTATATTACCCGGCATTGAAGTTGTAGGGTAGTTTAATAAAATATCCGTCAATTTATTTTTTAAAGAATCGGGATTGATTTCTAACTTGGTCAGAATAGTGGAAACAATGCCATCTTTTTGCTCTAACAGAGAAATTAAAAGATGGGCGGGTTCTAGCGCCAAATGATTATTATCAAAAACAAGATTCTGCGCTCTTTGCAGAGCTTCTTGAGATTTAGTTGTAAATTTTTGCATCATAGGATTAATTTTCGCCCGGAATTAGGGCGAGGCTTGTTAGCAGTCGTTAATTATGAGTGCTAATTTATTTTTACTCCTTAATTATCCCATATATAATAGTATATGTCAAACAGAAATAACAGCCCGTTTCAGGGCTGTTATTTTACAAAATTTCCATTTTTAGCTGACGGATTCCAAAGCGGATAGCCTGTTCTCGTGTCGCCATCCATATATCGGCGCGGTTCGGGTAACGAGGGTTCATTCTATCTGTCACTTCGTACACTTTATCTCCTGAAAATTCAGGAAAGCGGACTTTTGTCCCAAATTTTAAAAAGTTAGCGGCAATTATTCCGTCCCTCACATGGCTGCCATTCGCCGTTATAAACGGCGAATCATCAGTCTGGTCAGGTGTTGAGGAATATGCCGTAACGGTAACATAAATCACTCTTTTTGAGGTTTTTTCATCTTCCTTAACCGGATTCTCCATAATTTTGACAGAAGTTTTCGATTCAACGGGAGCAGGCTCTTTCTGGGAAACACCCAGATCTAAGGCTTGTGGAAAAATTATTGCGTTCAAAACCAAGATAAGGCCGCTGAAGCCAAAAAGAGTATTGTTTAAATATTTTTTGAATATTCCTTTAAATTTAGCCATAAGTTAAATTAAGTATTACTTAATTTTGTTAGCGACCAGTATAGCACTTTTTAAGGTTTTTGTCAAGGGCCTTAGAGTTATTTTTATCTAAATTTAGATAAAATATATCAAAAAAAATAATAAGGTTTTAAGTATTCCAAAAAATAGGCTTCTGTGCTATACTGATCGTATGGAAAAGCGCGTATTTTTAGCTATAAATTTGCCTGAGGAAATAAAAAATATTCTCGGTATTTTTTCCGAAAAAATACAGGCTGTATTGCCAAAGAGAGCTGCCAGTTTTCCGAAGGCGGAAAATTTTCATATTACTCTGCATTTTTTAGGCAACCAGAACGAGGAAAGAATAGAAAAAATAAAAGCCATTGCGAGAAATATTGAAAAACAGGGGAATATCAAAGCGAATCTGGGTAAATTTGGCGGATTCCCTAATTCACGGCAACCCAGAGTTCTTTTTGTAGATATATGCGGAGGAATAGCGCAGTTGGATGATTTGAAAAATAAATTAGGCGGCAAGCTGGAACAAGAGGGATTTCGGATAGATAAGCGCCCGTTTAATGGCCACATCACTCTGGCGAGAGTAAAAGAAAAAATCCCAGAGCTAATCATTAATGAATTACCGCGGGGCGAGTGGGAAATTTCGCGCTTTGATTTGATGGAGAGCAAGCTTTCCCCAAAAGGAGCAACTTATACCATCTTAGAATCCTTTTCTTTATGAAAATTGATATCTTAGGCATAAAAATTGACGACACGCCAAAAAGAGATATTTTAAAAATTATAGAGGCTAAGCTGGAAGCGCAGGAAAAAATATTCATAGCTACACCAAATCCTGAAATGATAATTTTGGCGCAAAAAGATGAGGCGTTTAAAAAAATATTAAATAGCGCGGATATCAGCGTGCCGGATGGTTTTGGATTGAAAATCGGAGCAAAAGTTTTAGGGAAAAAATTAAGTTCGCGCATTCCGGGCGTTGACCTGATGGTAGATATCTGTAAAAACGGAGCGGGAAGATATAAAGCTTATCTTTTGGGGGGCGAAAAGGGAATTGCGAGGCGCGCCGCGGAAAATCTCAAATCTAAAATGCCGAAGCTGCTGATTGTTGGCGCGGAATTCGGAGGGCAAATGGACAGCTGGGATAATCGCGTTATAATAGAGCATATAAACGCGGTAAAACCCGATTTGCTTTTTGTGGCGCTGGGACAAGGAAAACAGGAAAAATGGATTTTTAAAAATTTAAAGTATCTGCCGACGGTAAAGTTGGCAATGGGCGTGGGCGGAGCGTTTGATTTTATTTCCGGAAAAATACAAAGAGCGCCCAAATGGATGAGGGTTATAGGGATGGAGTGGCTATGGAGATTAATGCTCGAACCGCAAAGGATCGGAAGAATTTTTAACGCAGTGGTTGCATTTCCTATGGTTTGCTGGAAAAAAAAGAGCCGAGATAAATAAAAAATCAGCGCTTAGCGCTGATCGGAATCCATATTTTCGGTTTCGTAGGCAGAGTGGGCATAGATTGTAAGCATAAAAACATCCCAAATAAGCCAGCCAATGATAACAAGAATAACAAACCCGCTATAAGAACTGTCGCTGGGGGGAAGATTAACGAACAAAGTGGAAAAAATCTGGAGGAGAAAAAGAACCAAAACAATAAAACTGGCGAGCGATAAGAAAGGATAGATTCTATTAAAAACCATCAAGAGTTTGTTTATTGCTGAAAGCGCAAAATAAACAAAAAGCGTTGTAATCCAAATCTGGGTTATTATGTGGGACCCTAAAGAAAAAATAACCGGATTAGCTTTTTGGCAAAGATACAAAATTCCTAAACCAACGACCAAAACAAAAAAATTAAGAAATCTGATGATGATTGCCGCCATCCAACTCTCCTTATCAAGGGTCTAACTTAATTTAATAGCACTAAAAGATTTATGTCAATTTTTAAAAAAACCGTAAGAGTAAGATTTGCTCCGTCGCCAACCGGATTTTTGCATATCGGCGGGCTTCGCACCGCGCTCTATAATTATCTTTTTGCCAGACATAATAAAGGAAAATTTATATTACGCATTGAGGACACTGATCGCGAGCGTTTTGTAGAGGGTGGAATTGAAAATATTATTAATACTTTAAAAAACACGGGATTGGATTACGACGAAGGTCCCTTAAAAGGGGGAAAGTTTGGGCCATATATCCAGTCTGAACGTTTAGACATTTATAAAAAGTATGTTCAGGAACTTTTAAATAAAGGCGCGGCTTATCATTGCTTTTGTACGCCTGCTGAACTTGAGGCGGAACGCGAAGATCAAAAGAAAAACGGCCTGGCCACAAAATATAGCGGAAGGTGCCTTGGATTGGATAAAAAAAGTGTTCAAGCAAAACTCAAATCCGGCGCGCCCTATGTTGTGCGATTAAAGGTTCCGGAAGAGGGGACAACGTTTTTTGACGATTTAATCTACGGAAAAATTGAGGTGGAAAATAAAAATATCGACCACCAAGTTTTATTAAAATCGGACGGTTTTCCAACTTATCATTTAGCTAACATTGTTGATGATTATTTAATGAAAATCACCAATGTAATAAGGGGGGAAGAATGGCTCCCTTCCACACCAAAACATATTTTATTATACAAGGCATTTGGTTGGGAACCGCCCAAGTTTGCGCATTTGCCATTGATATTAAATCCCGACAAAACAAAGCTTTCAAAAAGGCAGGGAGACGTTGCTGTGGAGGATTATTTAAGAAAAGGATATCTTCCTGAAACTCTTATTAATTTTATAGCGCTTTTAGGTTGGAACCCAAAGGGCGACCAAGAGATTTATTCCTTAAAAGAGCTTATAGAACTTTTTGACATAAAATCTATAAATAAAGCGGGCGCTGTTTTAAATCAAGAAAAACTCTATTGGATGAATGGGGAATATATAAGAAAACGATCATTAAGCGATATAACAAAGCTTTGCATACCTTATTTTATTGAAGCGGAGTTAATTATTAAAAAAGGGGATAAAAACTACATTGTAAAAGAAACAGGTGAAAAAATTAATGAAGAATTTATAGAAAAAATTATTTCATTGGAGCACGAACGCTTAAAGAGATTAGATGAAATCCCTCAAATAGCGGCCTTTTTATTTAAAGATAAATTAGATTACGAAGGAAATGATTTGATCTGGAAAAAAGCAAGCTCCGAAAAAACAGCAGAAAATCTTAAAATTTTAGCAGATTTTTTAAATTCAATAAAAGAAAAAGATTTTAATAAAAATAAATTGGAAGAACTAATTAAAGAATGGCTCGCGGCGAAGGAAATAGGGACCGGAGATATGCTTTGGCCAATGCGTGTTGCTTTATCAGGGCAAAGAACATCCCCTTCGCCATTCGAAATCGCAGAGGTTTTAGGAAAAGAAAAAACCATTAAAAGAATAAAGGAAGCTGTCAAAAAATTGTCTTAATGTATGAAAAAGTCTTCTTGGCTTGTAATTGTTTCACTCCTATTCAGCCTGGCTATTCCAACAGGCATTTTTGCCGTTAGCTCGGATATATTAAATTTAAGCGATGAAGTTTCGGGAAAAAAGGATAAGCAAAAGGAATTAGAAGAAAATGTTGAATACTACAAGCAAAAAATTGATGAGGCGAGAAAGAAGACTCTTACACTAAAAAATCAGATAGAAATCACCAATGACAATATCAAAAAAACTGAATTGGAAATCCAAAGCGCTGAAATGAAAATAAACACTTTGGAAACAGATATCATTTCTTTAAATGGAGATATAAAAGATACAAAAAAGAATATTGAATTACAAAAAGATCTTGTTGCTTATAATCTTAGGGAGCTTCAAAGGCAGGGAAAAAAGAATCCCATGGAAATTATATTATTGCATCCTTCTTTCTCAAAGTTTTTCAACGAAATGCAAAATTTAGAGAAGCTGCAGGCAAATTTAAATGAGTCAATTCAAAGATTAAAAACCATGCAGGGCCAGCTCGAACAAAGCCAAAATAATCTTAAAGAGAAGAAGAACTCAACGCTAGAGCTTAAAAAACAACTGGAGTCTAAGAAGGCCAAGCTTGAAGCCCAAAAAACCGCAAAAACTTTTTTAATCGGTGAGACTTTTGCGTCAGAATCAAAATTTCAGTCCCTTTTATTTGACGCTCAAAAAGAAAAACAAGATTTGGATTCAGAAATAAACCGATTGGAGGCCGCTATTAGGGAAAAATTGAAGCAAAGCGATCTTTTTCCCTATGGGGGAAGTGTCGTTCTAACATGGCCTGTTCCTAAAAATCAAATTACGGCTTATTTTAATGATCCGGATTATCCTTATCAATCTATTTTTGAGCATTCCGGAATAGATATTAGGGCAAAACAAGGCACGCCTGTAACCGCGCCCGCGCCAGGATATGTTTTACAGGTCAGGAATCAAGATAGCTGGAGAGTGTACAATTATATTGTCTTAGTCCATGCCGGAGGAATTTCAACTTTATACTTACATTTATCCCAAGTATACGTAAAACCTGATACATATGTATCACGCGGGCAGGTAATAGGTCTCTCGGGTGGAACTCCAAGAACAAGGGGCGCCGGATATTTTACAACCGGCCCTCATTTACACTTTGAAGTTCGCCAAAACACCAAGTCTGTTGATCCGCTCCAATTTTTAGTGGATTTATAGAAATAAAAAATGAGTCTTGTAAGTTTGACTCATTTTTTAAATCCAAAAATAAATATTATTTTACGACGCTTTAATTGTTGCAGGATGAAAGGGTAGGGTGGAGCGATATTATATCTTCAAAAGATAGTAACTGCGTTAAAACGGATAACTCTTTTAATAAATACTTTATCTATTCTGCTCCATTATATACAAACAGCTCCTGCGCGCCGCCAAACTTTAGTGATGAACGCGTTCGAGGGGAAGGCTTTTTCAAGCTTGACATAGCGTCGGACAATATACCTTTTGCGACGCCACAGAATGATAAAAATAAAAAGCAAGGTGTAAAGCCTCATCTCAAATTTAAGCTATCCAACAGCCAGTATCTGTATTACTTATTTTATATAAACCATATCCCCGAACCGCAGGTCTATATACTCCAATGGTTTGTTAATATCCTTTATCTGCTCCTGGAAGGCCGTATAGAACTTATAAAACTGTTTTAATCCATCCTCTGTGCTGTTTAAATAGATCTTCCAATTATTTTCAGTATAAATTATTATTTTTGGATTTATTTGATTTTTTACCAAAGCAGCCAATTTAATCTTAATATTGGTTTTTTCGTGGACATTATCAATAAACTTATTAATTACCGAAATCGCCGCCGATGCGGGATAGGTTTGGCCGGCTTGCGAATCCTTAGTATAGTAAGCGTCGCAAAATATATGAAAGGCTGGAAGATCTTTTGTTTTGGAGTCAGTAATAAGTTTTTCAACTTCTATATTATATGAACTCGTTGTTGATGCTGAAGTGATTTCATTATTCTCCTGAACGCTAAACCATCCCTCTATCCCCTCCTTTTTTATTATTACCGCCCCGTCTTCGGCAATTACATATATTTTGTTTTGATTATAAACCGCTGCTTTGGGTTCTTTTTCTTTCAAGTTAATAATAACCTTGTGAGGAAAATATTTTGTTATTTTTATATCCGCAAAAGCATACTCCCGGGCAAGATAATCCTTAAAATCACGCGCATTAAAAGTCAGTATGTTTGAATAATTAAAAATAAATAGCTTGGGATTGTCTAAAAATTGTTGCAAGCTATATTCAATATTATCTTTTTTATATATTTTAAGGCCATTTATTTCCCAATCCGTAACCTTAAAGGCGCTTGAAAAAAATAAAAAATAAACCCAGCCGGCAAGAGCTGCGCCCAATAAGATTAAGCTATAATAAAAACGCTTAGATTTTTTTGGTTTTGAAGGCTTAAAAAAAGGGTTTGCGAAACTTGGCTTGTAGGAGTTGCGCGAACGCAAATACAAAGCCTTTCTATGCTGGGGCTGCATAATTAAAGGCATTAGATGATGACTCTTTTAATCAAAGGATTAATGCGGGTGGTAATTTCGTAATTTATTGTATTTATTTTTTTAGCAAGTTCTTCCGCAGAAATATAGTCTTTTCCGGAAGGCCCGAGAAGCACCACGCCATTAAATAAATTGTATTCTTTTATGTCAGTTAAATCCACGATCATCATATTCATGCAAATTCTTCCTAAAATTTTAGCTCTTTGGCCGTTTATCAATACTTCACCGACACCGGAGAGGCCTCTGTCATAACCATCCCAGTACCCGACGGGCAAAATTCCAATTACCGAGTCCCGTTTTACGGTCTCCGTAAGGCCGTAGCTTATTGGAATATTGGCTGAAACCTTTTTAATTTGGGCTATTTGCGTTTGCCATGTTAAAGCCGGTTTTAAAACTAAATTTATTTCTTTTTGTTTAGCCACGGCTTTAGCTTCAGTGGACGGCCACATCCCATATAACGATATCCCCGCCCGCACCATATTAAAATGAGTCTCCGGAAAGTTGATTACCGCCGCACTGCAGGCGGAATGTTTTAATGGAATTTTTACTATTTTTTCCGCAGCTCCCACGTTCTCGTTAAATCTTTTTAGCTGGTCCATAGCGTATGACGGATCAGTCGTGTCTTCTATATTTGCATAATGAGTATAAATTCCTTCAATTAAAATATTTTTATTTTTTGAAGCGCATTTTACAAATTCCAAAAGCTCTTCACCCTCAATCCCCTGCCGGGCAGTTCCGGTTTCCACTTTAATGTGAATTTTAGCTTTTTTAGATTTTGGAAATTTTTGCAAAGCTAAATAATCTAGAAGTTCTTTATTGTATGCAACAAAAGAAATGTCGTTTTTTATTACTTCCATTATCCGGTCAAATGGCACGTAACCTAAAATTAAAATCGGCTGGCTTACGCCAAAATTACGCAGGGCCATTGCTTCATCAATACTGTCTACCCCAAACCAATCAACCTCTTTTGATTGAATACAGATTTTACTCACCACTTCCAACCCGTGGCCATAGGCATTTGCCTTAAGCATAGCCATAAACAAAGCGCCCGGTTGCAACAGTGATCTTAAAGATTTTATGTTATGCAAAATATTCTCGTGCGATATTTCAACCCAAGTTTTCATAAAATAAGCTAATTAATATAATCCTATATTATCATCTTTAGGTTCGGTATGGAAGTGTTATAAAAATAAAAATACCTTTTATGTAATATTCGAGCTCAAAAAAAAACAAACCTATTTGGATCGTAAAAGTAGAAAGGAATCGCGCCAATGAACGTTTTGCATATTTGGGAGAAAGAGCAGTAGATGGAGGGATAATCAAGGATGCGTCGGATAAGGATCAGACATAGCCTCATACCCACCGCAATCATCATAAGGGTTACAAGGTTCCTCGGGTTTTTTTAATTCAAAAACTATACACAGAAGCGCAATGATGATAATCCCAAAAGAAACAAAGAAAATTATTTTACGCATATTTTTATTTTCCTAAGTAGAAATTGGATATATCTATTAAACTTTAACAATCTCTCGTCTAGCGATATGATCTACAAAAGTAGAAATTGGATATATCTATTAAACCTAAACGAAATGAACGGCAAGATAGTAAATCTACAAAAGTAGAAATTGGATATATCTATTAAACTCATATATAGACGGAAGAACACTGTATCTACAAAAGTAGAAATTGGATATATCTATTAAACTCTACAAGAGTAGTTGTACCATCTGAATCTACAAAAGTAGAAATTGGATATATCTATTAAACACGGCATCTAAAACATCATTTTCATCTTTATCTACAAAAGTAGAAATTGGATATATCTATTAAACAATTAGCACGGGCGAGATATGCGAATTAATCTACAAAAGTAGAAATTGGATATATCTATTAAACTTTTAGGGGTTATGTTGATACCTTGTAATCTACAAAAGTAGAAATTGGATATATCTATTAAACATTGTGTAATATCTAAAATGCTCTGAATCTACAAAAGTAGAAATTGGATATATCTATTAAACTTCTAAAAGTGATGTGTTATCACCGAAGATCTACAAAAGTAGAAATTGGATATATCTATTAAACTAATATGTTCGCCATAATCCTTATGAGATCTACAAAAGTAGAAATTGGATATATCTATTAAACATGAGTATAAATTTTGTCTCTGGATAATCTACAAAAGTAGAAATTGGATATATCTATTAAACTCCACGGCACAATAGCTGTGAACATTATCTACAAAAGTAGAAATTGGATATATCTATTAAACAAAATAGTAGTAAGTGCGGAGCGTGCGATCTACAAAAGTAGAAATTGGATATATCTATTAAACTTTCTTTATCACAAACATTATAGGTGGATCTACAAAAGTAGAAATTGGATATATCTATTAAACATCAAGAATTAAAACCCGTCGTGGACATCTACAAAAGTAGAAATTGGATATATCTATTAAACACAAGACTTAACTATCCAGCAAGATGAATCTACAAAAGTAGAAATTGGATATATCTATTAAACGTATGTTGCACCTTATTTTAATCAAGATCTACAAAAGTAGAAATTGGATATATCTATTAAACAAGCGAATATAAACGCTGAAAGCCAGAATCTACAAAAGTAGAAATTGGATATATCTATTAAACATTAAAGTGTAAGAGGGTGGTTTAAATCTACAAAAGTAGAAATTGGATATATCTATTAAACATTAAACCCCACACACATAGGCAGAAATCTACAAAAGTAGAAATTGGATATATCTATTAAACGTAAAGCTGGGAGTCAAGCTGGGAGATCTACAAAAGTAGAAATTGGATATATCTATTAAACCATTAACTTGGTATGTGGTGGTTGTTATCTACAAAAGTAGAAATTGGATATATCTATTAAACTCTGAGAATGGCTATAATTAGCTTAAAAGATGCAATTATTTTCATAAATGAAAAATAAGACTTTTTGCTAATTATAGCCATATTTATAAATATAAAGACTCAGGTTTTTGTTTTTAATAAATACACGACAACTTCTACCAAATATCTACTTTAAATTGAATTTTAAAAGAACACTACTTCGCCTTCTTCGTTCTTCGCGTATCCGTATCTCTTAACCTTTCCTTTGCATGTTTCACAAACGTTAAACACAAGTATACTATCAGCCTTTGTGAACTTTGGCGCACAATTCATCTCTATCTCTTTCTGAATGTTTTCTAAGGCTCTTTTGCTGTTTTTTATTTCAAATACCGAATACTGGATTCTGTGCCCATATTTTTTTAAAAACTTTGAGAATTGGCTCCTGCGTTTATTATTTTCAAAGTCATAAGATATTATGAACATAATCCTATTTTAATTCAAGTATGGGAAATTTATCATCATTTATTAAAAAATAATAGAATTCTTTTACATATAAAAATATTTTTTCTTTCTCATCCATTATTGCTTCCGAAAAACATTTTAAATATTTATTTTGAGTCTCATAGGATATTTCACATCGCCCTTGTTTAATTATAAAATCTTTTTTGTTTATCTGTTTGAGATTAAAAGATTTTATAATTTGTTTTTCTATTATATACCTAAATGGTTCCATAATATCGCAGGCTAATGATTTTCTTTGAAAAAACAATTTATGATAGAAACCTTTATAACTATCAAATCCATATATGCCCAATAAGCTATCAATAAAATTGAATAAGACGATATACCCCAAATCCATTAACGTATTTATACTGTCGGGTTTTGCGCGAGGCGTTCGCCTTCGCCAGTCCATTTTTTTAAAAAAATTTTCAAAAAAGAACTTGCTTGCTATGCCTTCTGTGCCCAACAAAGATTTGGCGTCCTTTGCCGATCCCGCTTTTTTTATTAGATCGACTAGATAATTACTGTCTATTTTTGATTTTTTTAATAAAAAAGCCTGATTTGTTATTTTGTTTTGGACTATTTTTTTTGCAATTTGCAGTTCATTTTTTAAGCCATACTGTTTTGTTCTTAATAAATAATTTCCCTCTGCTAAAGAAATAATTTTTGCATAAGTTAAAAGATTGTCCCTCATTAAAAATAATGATATTCCGTACAGCTGGCATTTTCTTATCAATACACTTGTTATGGTACAATCCCCTATTATAAATATTGCAAAAATTTTATGGCAAGAAATTTGATTTTTAATTTTTCCATTTTCAATAAGTTGGACGTTATCGTTCATAAATCTGATTTTATCCTTTTCTGCGCTCAACCCATTAATGAATAGCAGTTGTTTTTCTTTAAAATCCGGAAGGCTCAGCATAGATTAATGGCATAATGGTTTATAAATACATTGCTCACATTTTGCGTTATTTTTATTTTTTGGTATTTGTGGTTGGTAATTTTGTATTTCTGTAATCAAATTGTTAAATTTTCTTAATTCTATTTTGTCGGGCATCGGTATCGCATATCGTTTGTTATCGGCTAGAGATTGTATAGCTAAAGATTTTATTTTATAACCCATTTCATGTAGACAAAACATTTGGGCGTATAGCTGATATTTTTGACCGTCAAAAATTTTTTTGATTTTGTATTTTCGTTCCACTAATGATCCGGTTTTGATATTAAAAATATCAATTTTTCCAACCAATCCATACCGATCTGAACAAACTTCGGTTCCCTGTAGCACATGTGCCGATGTTGTATATTTCTTTTCGTCTATAGGCTCGTGCGCTATCTTCCCGACAGTTTGCGGTGTTCTGTGGTATGTTTTTTGGCTAAAATTTTCATAAACCGAATGCAGATATACTGAATACGGGCAGAATGTGAAATCGTTTAGTTTTGAGATTTGAATGTAACTATTCATTTTGTTTTTTATATTGTCCCTGCGCAAACTCGTCCCATTCATTCTTGGAAATAAATAAATTTGGTTTTTCCGCATCCTCTTTTATCTTTTTCAAAATTATGATTCCCTTCCGTGCAATATTATACGCACCGTTGGCATCGCCGTTTAAATTTTTCACTATTTCATCTTTGCTTTTGGTGAGAATGCGCTTATTAAAATCGGCAAGATTCAATTTTGATATTTCTCCCATCTTTTCGCTTTTTGCCGCCATGCTGAAAAACGGATAAACCGGTGAAGCAATAAAATCAATATCATCACCGATTACAATATCTTTGTCCTCTTTATCTTTTACAATCTTTTGCGAAAAAGAATTCCTTAATTGTAAAGCCAAATTAAACAAATAAACAAACTGATGATAAAAATCTCTTTTTTTGCCCCCGATCAATTTACCTTCCTTTAATTCCGCAATCTCTTTTTTGCGAATTTGGCGCAAAATATCATCCTTATCGTCAATTCCCCAAATACCAAACAATTCTTTGAACTTTTCATTTAAATTTATCGGCTGGTATTCCCAATATCCCGCGTCATTTCTGAACCGCTCAATTCTTGCCACTTTTGAATAAATAACCCAATCTTTGGAAACTATCTCTTGCGACTTCGCGTACTTCTTGTTTTTTCCGCTTATTTCAAACCCAAAGTTGGCTTGATCATAGGCGAAAGCGTAACCGCCGACAGAATCGTCCCATCTAATTGATTTGAATTTATCAATCGCTCTTTTTATTTTTTCCTGCGACCACGAATTACCGATATATATGTTTTTTCTAAATCCCGTCACCGGATCGGTAACCGAAGTATAATCGGCTTGCGTATAAAACAAAATTCCGGTTTGCTTAAATATCTTTTCAAACGATTCAAAAGGAGCAGCCAATTGATATCCCTTCGCCACGCCTCCGACTTCATTAACTTTCCTATCTTTAAAAACCGTATAACCAAGCTTGTCAATCAACATTTTTTCAAATTGCTGATAAACACTTCTTTCAATCCCGCCTCGAATTTGTTTAAACCGCATATTCAAATCTTCCAAAACAACAATCGCGTCGTATTTTATAATCAATTCGCAAATTTTATGAATAACTCCCGACAAATAACCCTTTTTAAGGTCTTTTATTTGTTCAATTTGATTCCACGATTCCCGATCGGCTTGCCGTTCTTTTTCTCTAGCAACAAGTTTGTTAAAATAATCCACACCATTTATCGTATTCAAGCTACCTTGATCCAAAATTTCGCCTTTTTGATTTACCACCGAATAATACAGCAAATTCTTTTCGCCGCGGTCAATCCCGATTATATTTATTTTGTCATTGCCAGACAAAAATTTAATAACTTGCCGATTGATATTTTTTTCTTTTTTACCCGAGTTTATTTTAATCGGAATGTGCAAAAACAATTTATTTTTGGCATATCTTTTATGCTCAACCACGGGGTTGCCCTCACAGTCCTTCTTCTTTGATAAATTTTCCGACGCTTTTCTAAAAAATATCTCCGCACCACCAAGAATTGAAAATACCGGATTGTTAATATTTTCGTCTGAAAATATTTGTTCCCAATAAAGCGAGTGGATATTTTTTCGGCCAGTTTTTATATATTCGTTAAAATCCCTGTTTTGTATTTTAAATAAATAAAAACATTGTTTCGCACCACTATTATCAACTTGCTCACTTAAACGGCTTGCTTTAATCTTGGCAAATTTCATTCCGCCAATATTCAATGTTTGAAAATCTTTTTGCATTTCTTTTGCCGCGTTAAACTCTTTTGCAACAAAATTTGCCAATTCGGGAAACTTTCCAGTTTTTATATATTTTTCGTTTATCAATTTTTTTATAATTTTCACTTGCTCGCCCTTGCCAATCAATTTCTGGTGGTCTTTATATGAAAAACCGGTAAATGATTTATAAACCTGGCCGCCAACTATATTTTTTCCCCAATTTAAAGATTGGAATTCCAGCTTTTCACAAAAATCTTCTCCACTCGATGGGGCAAGATGATTTTTCTTAATATCAAAAAAATGAGTATTTTTTGATATTCCTAAAAGATATTCTCCATTTTTCCTGATAATCCATCCAAAAAATTGAGCATTACCTTCGGGGCTTTCTTGCCAACCATTTAAAAGCGTTCCTTTTCCGAAATTCAATTTTATTTTATCCGCACCAAATGCCTTTTTGGTTATATAATTGCGCAAGCCGTTATAATATCTGATAAAATCAAAATCTTGATAAAAATCATTGAATTCGCCATAGAACAAATCCGATCCGATAGGGGCGTTGTTGCCACTAAGAACAAAATATTTTAACATTTGGTAGATGTGCAAACTCGCATCGGCATATTGCTTTATTTTCTCAACCTCTTTTTTATAATCATTGCTATTCTTGTTGTCGCTTGACAAATGTCCCCAGCAAATCGTTTTTGCAATTTCAAAGCAAGAATCATAGCCATATATCGTTTTCCCGTCGGACAAATTTTTATTACTGAATAAACTTTCAAATTCAAACTTCCAAATCAACAAAAATTGTGCAAATCTTTTTTCTTCCTTCGCGCCCCTTTCGAGTCGCAAACCGTCCTCTTCGTCATAATACTTATCTTTATAAATATCACCACTCAATCCGCCGTTCTCATCATTTTTCTCCAGCGCCGCCTTAATATCCGTCAAAGATATGTATGTTTTGATATTAGCGATGCTTCTGTCTTCTTTTTTTCCGGTTTGAGGCAACAATAACTCAAATCCGTTGCCGTCGACAAACCATTTGCGCGATATTGTGTTCAAAACTTTTTTTTGCAAATAAATTTTGCCGTATTCTTCCGCAAACTCTCCATCAAAAAACTTTTCAACAAACAAATCACCCTTAAACTTGCCATCGTTAATTTTTATGAAATCATTAAAAACATTTTTTAGATCCTCGTCGTTTTCAATAAGCTCCCTTTCCGCGTCTTTATAACTCAAAATTTGCTTATCCAGCTCCACCAATAACGGATAATTTGATTTTTTGAATTCTTTTTTTTCATTTTTCGCGCTCTGCTCGTCTTTATCCCGCAATTCCTTGATTTTTTTATTTAAATTGCCGACAACCGCGTTATATCTGTCTATTCCTGATTGAATAAAACAATCAATATAAAAATTTTGCTGAAAAATATTTTTTTCAACTTCGGTTGTGCCGATTCTTTCCAAAATATCCTTTAATTTATTCTCAAATTTGTCGCAATTACCATGAAAAACAACGAAATTATCAATGATTCTTGATGCAACCGATGTCGCTTTATCATCAGCAGAATACAAATTATTTCTCGTTTCCTGAAATTTGCTCAAATAGGTTGAAAACTTATCAAAAGAGGAAAAAACATATTTTTTCGTCTCCGGATTTTCCAAATCATCAACAAACAAACTCGGCCATTTTTTATCACTGAATTCAGATTCCTTTTCTTCCGGAAATTTATTTTTTAAATAATCCAAAACTTTTGCGGAAAGCAAGAATTTCACTTTCTTTTTGCGATCATCTTCATCGGTTTCTTTTTTTTCTCCGGTTTTAATGTATTTTAATTCTATTTTTTTGTCTTCTATTGCAAAAATCTCAGCTATTTTTAAGCAAAATTCTTTTCTCGTTTTTTCCCACTCATTATTTGATTCTTTTTTATTGCCGTTTTTTTCTTGTTCTTCCTTTAAGGCAATTCCCACAACAAGGGGTTTGATAATTATTGCCGGCAATCCCGCTAAGGAATTGTTAATAAATTCGCGATGCATTTCATCAAAATAAAACTTCGCTTGATTATAGCTATCGTCAATCGTTTTATCTTTTTCAAAAACTTTGTTCTGCTTCAAAAGTTTTTCGGTTGCTGGCGTTGGCTTTAATTCAAATCGCAAAGTTTTTGAAAGCTCATATTTTCCAATAAAACTATCAAAGATACAGTTTTTATTATCCATATACTATTACTATATATTTTTAATTTTTATATCAAAAAAGGACGACGGTGGTCGCCCAATAGATATGCTTATCAAACGATTAAGCGCTACTGGCACCGTCGCCCATCTTCGGGCAGCGGGCTATTAAAAAAGTTTTATAAGCTTATCTTTTAGGCGACTTTTAAACTATAATAAATACCGTGAAATTTGTCAAATAATGTTTCACGGTACTACTAAAATATTACTTTTAATATTATTTTTTTTACTTTAATATTTTTTTTATCCCACAATATTTTTGTAAAACTTTCGGCACTAAAATTGAACCGTCCTCTTGCTGATAATTTTCCATTATAGCAATAATAATGCGACCTATGGCGAAAGCGGTGCCGTTTAAGGCGTGGACGTATTCGGTGCCTCCATTCTTAGACTGGATTCCCGCCTTCGCGGGAATGACAGGAGAGGATGTGCGATATTTTATGTTTAAATTGCGAGTTTGGTAATCAGTGCAATTTGAAGTTGAATGGGTCTCTCGATATTTGTCCTGCGACGGAATCCAGGTTTCTATATCATAAGTTTTTGCCGAAGGATAACCGATATCTCCCGTGCAAAGCTTTACTACTCTATAAGGCAGATCTAAACCCTGCATTAATTTTTCTTCAATAGATAATAAAAGCTCATGTTCTTTTTGTGAATCCTGCGGCTTGCAAAAAACAAACATTTCCAATTTATCAAACTGATGCTGGCGCAAAATTCCGCGCATATCTTTGCCGTAGCTTCCGGCCTCGCGGCGAAAACAAGTGGAGTAGCCCAAATAGCGAACCGGCAGAGCCGTTTCATCTAAAATTTCATCCCTATACATCGGCAAAATTGATTGCTCGGAAGTGCCGACTAAAAACATATCATCTTGGTCTAAGTGATATGCTTCGTCGCCGACGGTTTCCGGATGGCCGGAATTAGCCGCAGTTTCACGCTTAACAATGACCGGTGGAACTATGGGAACAAAATCTTGTTTTAAAGTTATATCATAAACGTATTGGATCAAAGCCATCTGAAGCCGCGCCGCGCCGCCTTTTAAATAGCAAAAACGGTTGCCGGATATTTTTGTTGCCCGCTCTATATCGATTATTCCCAAAGCTTCACCCAGTTCTTGGTGATCCTTGGGCTGAAAATTGAATTTTGGCGGTTTGCCTACGGTACGAACCACCTCATTATCATTTTCGTCAGATCCAACCGGAACATCCTGCAAAGGCATATTCGGAACATACGGCAAAAGGGCGTCAAAATCTTTCTGGATCTTCATTAACTTTTCTTCAGCTTCCTTAATTTGTCCTTTTAATTTTTTTAATTTTTCCAAATCGCGGTCTTTCCCCTCCCCCGCCTTTTTTTGTTCGGCGCGCGTATTATCAATTTCCGAAATCAACTCTCGGCGTTCTTTATCCAATTTTAAAAGTCTATCAACGTCAACTTTTTTATTGCGATTTTTGACCATTTGCTTTACATCTTCTGCGTGCTCGCGGATAAATTTTATGTCTAGCATAATTATTTACTGGATTCCCGAATAATCGCGCTACGCGCTTGTCGGGAATGACAGGTTGATTAGTTTATTTATTTGTGGAAGCATTTTTTCTATTGCTTTGTGGCGAAAATTAATCTGCCGGAACTCTTCGTCCGTCATCTCGCCCCAAAATTTATTGAACTGCGGGACAAAGAGACAGGAACGGTACGGAAATCCCGGCCAACGTTTTTCTGAAACTTTTAGAGGAATATATCCGGCTATGTAGCCCGTTCCAATCGTGACAATATCACCATTAACATCAGAGAGAGCGGTTTTATTTGTAAATTTTGCCGTCCGCTTTTCCGCAGGCACACCAATTAGTTTTGTTTTGACTAAATTTATAAGTTCTTCATCGGTTGCTTCGTATCCGGGCCAGCGGCGGGCATAAATTCCCGGTTCGCCGCCCAAAGCGTCAATTTCAAATCCGGAATCATCAGAAATTGTTAAGCAAGAATGTTTTTTTGAAAAATAAACCGCTTTTAAAATGGCATTTTCCTCCAAAGTTTTTCCTGTTTCCTCAACATCATCCCCATCGCCGATATCGGAAAGCGATATTGCTTGCACACCAAATCCACTAAGAATGTGTTTATAGTCCTCCGCCTTGGCATTATTTTTTGTAGCAATGAGCAGGGGTTTCATACGGCCTCCTATTTTTCCGGCTTCAGTGTTGGGAATAAAATTACTTCTTTAATGCTATGATTGTTGGTTAAAAGCATCGTGAGGCGATCAATACCCATCCCAAGCCCGGCCGTGGGTGGCATTCCGTGTTTTAAAGCTGTTATAAAGTCGGTGTCCATCCTTTGAGCTTCTTCATCCCCCGCTTCACGCGCCTTTTCTTGTTCTAAAAATCTTTCTTCCTGGTCCAAAGGATCGTTTAACTCGGAAAAAGCGTTACAAAGCTCCATTCCGGCAACAACCAGCTGAAAACGTTCAACTAATCCGTTGCTTTTTTCTTTTTTCTTTGCCAAAGGCGATAGCTCTATTGGATAATCAATGACAAAAACCGGATCCACAATAGTGGTACGAACTTTTTTCTTAAAAATTTCATCCAAAATTCTGGCATAACTGTCAGCAGGCGTAACTTCAATCCCCATTGCCTCGGCTTTTTTGGATAACTCATCCCGGTCATGCATTACATTTATATCAATGCCGGTCTTTTCCAAAACTATGTCTCTGTAAGTTATGCGTTTATATGGGGCTTTTAATGAGAATTTTTTACCTTCATACTCAAAATCCAAAGATGGATTGATTTTTCCGGCAATATATTCCAAAAATTTTTCTGTAAGTTTCATCAAAGCCTTATATTCCGCGTAAGCCCAATAAAATTCCACCTGGGTAAATTCCGGATTATGTGAAAAATCAATTCCTTCGTTCCTGAAGCAACGGGATACCTCATAAACTTTTTCAAAGCCGCCGGTAATCAGGCGTTTTAAATAAAGTTCCGGCGCAATACGCAAAAATAAATCCGTATCTAAAGCGTTATGATGGGTTATAAAAGGCTTTGCCGTGGCGCCGCCGGCCAAAGGCTGCAAAATCGGCGTCTCCACCTCCATAAAACCTTTTTTATTTAAAAATTCGCGGATGGACTTTACGATAACGCTTCTGGCGCGGAAAGTATTCCGAACTTCCGGATTGGCGATCAAATCAAGATATCTCTGGCGATACCGAATTTCGGTATCGGATAACCCGTGCCATTTTTCCGGCATCGGCAGGAGAGATTTTGATAACAAGCGGATTTCTTTGACATCAAGCGTCTTTTCGCCTTTGTGGGTCAGAAAAAGTGTGCCTTTTGCCTCAATAAAATCCCCCATATCGAGATTTGAGGAAAAGAGCTTATAATCGGATAAATTTTTGCTTTGAAGCGCCACCTGCATCACACCCGTTTCGTCCTCTATCGTTAAAAACGATAACCCGCCGTGCGCGCGCAAAGTTTTTATTCGGCCGACAAGCTGGATATTTTTTCCTTGTAAAGTATCAAAATCTTTAATAACCTGGCGGATATCGACAGATTTGGAAGCTTTTGAAGGATAGGCATTTACTTTTGCATCCCGAAAATTCTTTAATTTTTGCAAACGGGCAAGCGCTTCATCCGGCGCTTTAACTTGATTGTTTTCCATAAAATAAGGTTAAGTTTATAACTTATATTTTAAGCCAAATTTAGGGAGGTGTCAAACAATATCCGTAAAGTTGCGCAACTTGGCAAGAATGCTATAATGTGCTATAGTATACAATTAACTTTTCGCGCCCCTTAAGAGGAGGATTAAGCGGATTGCGATTTTTCATATGGAAGAAATTACAATAAAGATCAATAAAACAGCTGTCTTTTTAGTAGGCGGTTTAATCGTCGGTTTGGCCCTTGGTTACTCCGGCGGAGTGTATAGGACCAATGCAAGAAACTCACAAACTCCAGCCCAGGAAGTTGTGGCGGGAAACCAGCAAAACACAGAAACCCAGCAGCCGACAGCTACGGTTACTATGGATCAAATAAAGGGGCTCTTTAATGGAGAAAATATTACTTTTGGCAAAAAAAATTCCAAGGTTGTTTTTGTTGAAATTTCTGACCCGAGCTGCCCTTATTGCCAAGTTGCCGCCGGAAAAAATCCCTCCTTAAACCAACAGGCCGGATCGCAATTTGTAATGGTTGCCGATGGCGGGAGCTATCTTGCCCCGGTTCCGGAGATGAAAAAATTAGTTGATCAAGGAAAGGCGGCCTTCGCCTGGATATATGCCAACGGCCATGGAAGCGGAGAAATGGGAGCAAAAGCCCTTTACTGCGCAAATGAAAAAGGGAAATTTTGGCAAGCTCATGACTTGCTTATGACCGCCGAAGGTTATAATCTTTTAAACAATGTAGTTAAAAACGATAAAACCAAATCGGGCGAATTGGCAAACTTTTTAAAATCTGCGATTGGTTATGACATGAGCGGTTGTTTGGAGAACGGTAAATATGATAACCAGCTCGCAAAAGATGCAGGCACCGCAACACAGCTCGGCTTTGGCGGGACTCCATATTTTCTTGTTAATACGACTAGCTTCGAGGGAGCCCATAGCTACACAAGCATGCAGGCGGTAGTTGATGAGGCTTTGAAATAAAAATATGAGAAGCAAAATTATTATACTATTTTTTGCCCTTGCTTTATTTGGGGCGGGATGTAGAGAATCAACTCCGCAAGCTCAAGTTCCTTCACCAACAATAGGGAAAGCGGACGCTCCCGTGCAAATTGTTGAATATTTTGATTTTCAGTGCCCCACTTGCAAATCCGTTGAAGAAACCATAATTCCTTTTATTATTGAAGATTACGTGGATACCGGAAAAGCCGCTATAACCTTTAAGAATATGGCATTCATAGGCAAGGAATCGAAATTAGCGGCAATCGCCGGACTTTGCGCCGCTGAACAAGGAAAATTTTTAGAATATAAAAAAGAAGTTTTTAGCGCGCAAAATGGAGAAAATAAAGGTATTTTCACAGAGAAAAAATTAAAAGATTTGGCGGTTTCCGCCGGATTGGATTCATCCCCCTTTGAAATATGCTTTACCGGCAAAAAATATGCGGATCAGGTAAAGAACGAAACGGACGGGGCTTTTAAGGCCGGGATAAATGGCACGCCAACTTTTGTAGTAAACGGCCAAGCTGTCCAAAGCATGAATTATCTTTCAGTAAAAAGAGTTATAGATAAAAAGCTTGAAGAACTAAAAAAATAAAATGATTGATGTTAAAAAAATAAGAGAAGACTTTCCTATATTCAAAAACGAGCCAAACCTCGTTTATTTTGATAATGCCTGTATGGCTTTAAGGCCAAGGCAAGTCATTGAAGCGATGAATGAATATTATGAAAAATATCCAGCTTGCGCGGGCAGAAGCGGGCACCGCTTGGGGGAAACAGTGACTAAAAAAGTAGATGAAGCGCGACAGACTGTCGCTGATTTTATTGGCGCAAAAAAAGAAGAAATTATCTTTACTAAAAATGCCACCGAGGCCATAAATTTAGTAGCGCAATCTCTTAATTTTGAAAAGGGAGACATTGTATTGGGCGGCAACAAAGAACATAATTCAAATTTATTACCATGGCTTTTTTTAGAAAGACAGAAAGAAATAATATATAAAGTACTTCCCGAAGATTATGAATTAGCTGTACCAGAAGGTGTGTTGTTTAATATTGAAAAATATCATCCCAAGCTAGTATCTATGGGTTTAACTTCTAATTTGGATGGAATGACTATTAACGCAAAAAAAATCATAGAAGTTGCACATAAAAATGGTTCAATGGTTTTATTGGACGCGGCACAGGCAGTCCCGCATCAAAAAATAAATGTAAAAGAACTAGATGTTGATTTTTTGGTTTTTTCCGGGCATAAAATGCTGGGACCGTCAGGTACAGGAGTTTTATATGGCAAAAAGAAACTATTGGAACGATTAGCCCCGTTTATGCTGGGAGGTGGAACCGTCAGTTCTTCAAGCTATGACTCTTTTCAGCTTTTACCAATCCCCGATCGGTTTGAGGCCGGTTTGCAAAACTACGCCGGTATCATCGGCTTAGGTGAAGCGGTAAAGTATTTAGAGGGAATCGGATTTAACTACATTAAAAGAGAGGAAGATAAATTAAATACAATTATCATTCAAGGGCTTTATGATATTTTTCCAAAAGAAGCCTTACTTGGATATAATAATCCAATTGTAAAACACAATGGCATAGTTACTTTTTATACAAAAAAAATGCCCTCACATCAAATAATGCTTTTATTGGATAAGGCTGGAATCGCTGTGCGATCAGGACAGTTTTGCGTGCACTCTTGGTTTAATGCAAACAAGATAAAAGACGCAGTTCGCGCTTCGGTTTATTTCTATAATACGGAAGAGGAGGCGGAACGATTTGTGGAAGAAATGAAAAAAATAGCAAAGGCTTTTTAAATTTTAATTTATGTTTTGCATCGTTGGATTAATAATTTTTGGAATTTTAGGAATATTTTCCGCGTCCCACCGCGAGCTTGCCAAGGAAGCGGCAAAATGCGTTTTTCGCCGCGTCACTTTTCGGGCTTGCAATACAACCTTTCAGGATAAAGCCAAAGGAAAAATATTGGGATGGTTATTAAAAAAATCCCCTCTTTCCGCAAAAATTTTTAATAAATATTCGGAGGTGCTGTCTTGGATTTTTATAATTCTGATGATCGGCAGTACGATTTGGGTAATAAAAGATATATATAATTATTACGCTTACGGCAGTTGCAACGGTTTGAATTCCAATTCTTTTTGTGTCTTTGATCCCTCGGGCAAGAACAATCAAACCACGAGTTTGGATGGCGGATGCCGCGCCCAAGCCCCAAAAGAAAGCAATTTAAAATTAGCGCCCCTGGATCTTTCTCTGTATCCGGAAAAAAATCAAGGCGCGGCGAATCAAATTGTATTTATCGGCTGCTATACCTGCGACTATACGCGCAAGGCTTATCCGACTATTCAAAATTTGGTGAAAAATAAAAGTGTTGATTTTATTTTTGTGCATTTTCCAATAAAAGCCGAATTAGAGTATATCACTCCTTATATTTATGCGGCATACAGGCAAAATCATGAAAAATTTTGGCAATTAAATGATATGCTGATCGCTTCTGAAAAAAATGTTTTGGAAGATAAGGAATATGTCTTAAATTTAATAAAAAATCTCGGGTTTGACCTGGAAAAAATAAAACTGTTGGCCGAGGATGAAAAAATGCAAAATGAAATCCTAGACTCCTATGAGCAAATAAAACAAACGGGAATTTACGGCACGCCCACAATTTTTATAAATGGAAAAGCTTATGTCGGGCCAAAGCCCGAAAGAGTTTATGATCGGGCTTTAAATAAATAATACTTATGCTGTTTACCACACATGCGATTACCGGCGCAACGATAGGCATTTTATCAGGGAATCCCCTTTTGGGATTTGGCTTGGGTGTTTTATCACATCATATTTTAGACGCCATCCCGCATTTTGACCAAGGAAGCCTCTATATTGATAAAGATCGCGGCCCCATTTGGCTGGGGGCTAAATATGAAGAAAAACAAAAATTTAAAGTAAGGCGAGATTGGATAATTTTATTTGCGGATTGGGCCGTTTCCGGGGCAATCTTCTTGTATTTATTAATCAGGTTGCCAATAAGTTTTTGGCCGCTTTTAATTTGCGGGGGCATAGGAGGATTGCTTACAGATATCCTGGACGTATCGCCTTTCTGGAAAAATAAATTTAGAGCTACGCGGTTTGGCAAGCTGTACCACAAATTGCATAATTTTTTACACTGGCCTTTATCCGGCAAACTGTGGTATTTGGGATTAACTATACAAATTGCAATTGTAGCAACCGGTCTCGCACTTATTAGAAAATTCCTCGTATAAAAAAGCGCCCCTGGGGGCGCTTTTTTATACCACGTTTTTTGTTATAGGATCGTACTTTTTTAAATCAACTGCAATCTTTCTGCCAATTATATTTTCATATTCTTCGGATGGCAGTCCGCCCGCAAAACATTGGGGCCGCATAGCATAAACCATATCCGGAGCAATAATCTCGCCCGCCTTCAAGTCGCGCGCCGCCATTAAAGATTTTCTAAAATACGGCCTAAATACAGCTTCATCATCCTGCAAAACTTTTTCTTCATTTTCAAAAATATTTAACTTGTAGGAATATGCAATTTTTTGTTTTAATTCTACCCTGCTTTCTAATAATCTCACGGATTGGCATAATTCTTTAAACTCTGATGGAGTAAGCGATGCTTTGTGGTCAGAACCCCACAATCCGCGATCTAAAGAAAAATGCTTTTCAATTATTTCCGCCCCCAAGGCAACCGCCACCACGGATGGAGTAATGCTTATAGAGTGATCGGAGAACCCGATGGGCATATTGTACCTTTTTTTAAAAAAATTCATCGTGCTAAGGCGTAGTTCGCTTGCAGGGCAAGGGTATTTTGAAACACAGTGCAGTAGTGCCGTTTTAGCGTTTCTTATTTTTAAAAATTTAACAGCCTTATCAGTCTCCTCTAAAGTGCTCATTCCGGAAGAAATAATAATCGGCTTTCCGGATCTTGCCAAATAATCCAAGGCGACGAAGTCCAAAATATCGCCGGAACCGATTTTCCATAAATCCACCCCGACTTGCGCTAATTTCTTCGCAGCTCCGCGAGACATGGGAGTGGAAAAAAATAAAATTCCCAATTTATCGCAATATTCTTTTATCTCTGTCCAAAATTCCAAAGGGGTAGCTTCGGTATTTCTCTTTACCCAAGAATACCGGTCTGCGCCCTTAAAATGTGGGGAAACTACTGAAATATCAAGCTGCTCGTCTTCAAGATTATGCGTTTGGAATTTAACCGCATCCGCTCCGGCCTCTTTTGCTAATCCGATCAGCTCTTTGGCATTTTTTAAATATTCGGTAAGAGGGCGGTTATTTTCAGTTTGAATAAAGTTTTTTCCAATTTCAGCAATAATAAAAACTTTGCCCCCGCCAATGGTCAAATTACTATTAGGAATTTTTATTTCTTCAGATATCATTTTATTATTTTATTTCTTTGATTTCGTAACTCATTCGGCCGGCCGGAACCTCAACTTCCACGGTATCGCCTTGTTTTTTGCCCATAAATGCGCGTCCCAAAGGAGATTCATTAGAAATTTTTCCTTGAAATGGGTTGGCTTCATTTGCGCCGACTATTTCATACTCCTTAGTCTTTCCATTGACTAAAACGGATATTTTTGAACCTAAGGTGACAAAACCCGTATCGCCTTTTTTTTCAACTACTTCAGCTTGGTTTAAGATGCCTTGGATTTCCCGTATTCTGGACTCCGCCATTCCTTGTTCATCTTTAGCGTCATGGTACTCGGCATTTTCTTTTAAATCTCCCATTTCTCTCGCTCTCTCTATCCTTTTGGAAATTTCGCTTCTTTCGCCAACCAATTTTTTCAATTCTTCCTCCAGCTTACCTTTTCCTTCGGGAGTTAAATAAATAGGCATAAATTTATTTAAATTAAGTATAATTTTATATTCTATTAAATTAAACAAGCCTTGTCAATTAAATTATGGAAACTAAAAATTAATTGCTTTTTGCGTTAAAATACCACCACATTATCTCTTTGGCGATCGGCACAGAAATACTTGAACCCTCCCCGGCCTCTTCCACCAGTACAGTTATGGCAATTTCCGGCTTTTCGTAAGGCGCAAAGCCTGTAAACCATGCGTGGGACTTTTTATTAGTCCCCCATTGGGCGGTGCCGGTTTTGCCCGCAACCGTAAAATTTAGCCCGCTTAAAGCCCGGGAGCTTCCATAAGTTACACCGTCCCGAAGCCCTTGGCGGACTGTATTAATATTCTCTTGGCTTATAAAGTTTTCATTTAGCACCTCCGGTTCTATTGAACTTATAGTATTATCATCGCGCATTATTGTTTTTAAAATATGCGGTTTATATAATTTTCCGCCATTGGCAAAAAAACTTGTCCAGGCATTTACCTGCAAAGGCGTTACGGTGAGGTCACCTTGGCCGATTGCTAAATGATATGTATCGCCAATATACCAAACTTCATTTTTTGTTTTCTCTTTCCATTCTTTTGAAGGTAAAAATCCCGTGGCTTCGCCGGGAAGATCTATGCCTAATTTATTGGCGAGCCCGAACTTTTTTGCATATTCCACTATTTTCTCCACTCCCAAGCCATTAAAAGTAAAGTTTTTAAAACTACTATCCAAAAGTCCGCCGCCGATTATATAAAAAAAGGTATTAACGGATTCTGCCAGCGCCTTTCGTGCATTGGTTGCGCCATGCCCGCCAGCTTTCCAATCCGGGAAAAACCAATTATTTATCCGTATGCCACCGGTTGATAAAAAGCTGCTGCTTTCTTTAATGATACCCTCCTCCAAAGCCGCGGCCACTATGATTGGCTTTACGGTTGAGCCCGAAGGATAAGTGCCTGAGATAGCGCGATTTATCATCGGCTTGTCAGAATTGGAGATTAATTTACTATAGTCTTCATAGCTCAACCCGCCGGAAAAAATATTATTGTCAAAATCCGGCTCGTTCACCGCTGTTAATATTTCGCCCGAATTAACATCGCTTATTATCACAACACCCCGGCTCGTACCGCTGGCTTTCATGTGCTTCTTTAAAATTTCTTCCGCTTTTTTTTGCAGGTCAACGTCTATGCTTAAAACTATATTATCTCCGGCGACGGGACTTTCTTGGGCTAAAATAGAAGTTTGCCGCCCAAGAACATCAACTTCTATTTGTCTTTTTCCATAAACCCCTCTAAGAATTTTCTCGTATTGTGATTCCAAGCCCATTTTACCAATGTCATCAGTCGGCAGATATTCCGGATTTTCTTTTAAATCCCCTGCATCAGCTTTTCTTAAAAAACCAACAATATGCGACAAGCTCTTTGGAATGTCGTATTTCCTGCCAATACCGGCTTCAACCTGGATTGTTGGATACGTGTTATTCAAGATCTCCAGCTTAACAGCCTGATCATAAGTTATGTTCGTTTTTATCGGAATTGACTTGTAATTATAGGAAGAAAAAAGGCTTAATTGTTCCTCAATATTTTCCGGAGGGAAATTTATTATTTTCGATATTTCTTGTATAAGCTTCATTCTTTTATCCTGCTCTTTTGGCAAATCATTGGGAGTTAACGCCAAATAAAAATCCGGAATATTAGTGACCAAAGGCTTGCGGTTTCTGTCATAAATTATTCCCCGCTCAGCAATGATCGGAATTTGGCGGATTCTGTTAGTTTCCGCCCACTCCTTATACACCGAGCCCTGGGCGATTTGGAGATAAAAAATTCTCCCGATAAAAATAAAAATAAATAAAACGATTAAAAATTTCGCGATAAAAAATTTAAATTTTGATATATTTATCCCCAAAAAAGAAGAAGCTGCCCCATTTTTAGGAAACCACGAATATTTTCCAAAACTAAACTCAACCCAGTTTTCGGGCGAGTTATTTTTTACGTCATATTTTTTTTCTCCGACATTTGTATTTTCAAAAAAAGGATTGTTCTCCATATCAGGCATACTTCTTCTTACGGGTTAAAAGGCGGCTGGAAATTCTGTTTTTTAAAAAAACAAAAAGGCAATAAAGAAGTGAAATAAATATGATCGTGTAAACTACTTCCAATCCAATATTCTTGAACACAATTTTTGTCCAAACGCTGGTCTTTGAATAAATTTTCAAAAAAGAAAGGACAGAAACTGCGCCTAAAATAAATATGTCATAAATAAAAATGCAAAAAACCATCAGCAGGGCAACGGGAAAAAATCTATGATTGGTTAAAACATTTAGATAAATATAGTTAGCCAGGAAGCTTACAATAAGAAGAGCGCCGAGGTGTAAACCAAATGGATAGGAAGAATAAATGCCCAAAAGATAACCCGAAGCTAAAGCGAAGGGCAAAACAGAATTCTTATTGCCAATACTTAAATAAATAACGATTAAAAGAGAAAAATTTATTAATTTTAAAAATGGAATAGCGGCAAAAAAGCTCTCCTCCAAGAGAACAGTCCCTATGGCGCCTAAAATGTAGAATAGCCAAAATTTCATTAATAGCTTTTAATAATTAATAACTTTGATATGTTCTTCTGGTTATAAAGAGGCGTAAGATAGGCTATGTCAAAAGGATTTTGCGGATCGTGCTCAACCTTGGAGACAGTGCCAATAAGCAGGCCTTTGGGCATCATTTCCTCCAATCCTGACGTAACAATCAAGTCGCCTTGCTTTAATTTTTCCGATTGAGGTATCATCCTCATCTTTATGCTGTAATTCAATTCTCCTTCAGCGACTCCCGTAGTATAATCTTTATTTAAAATAGCCGCCGCAACCGCGCTTTGAGAAGAAATAATGGAGCGCATATATATTTGGTTGTCTTTTATGTGGGCAATCTTTCCCACTAAAATCCCGTCCTCCGCCACAACCGGCATATTAATTGCTAAGTCCTCCGCGTGATACCGGTCATTTTCTATTTGCAAAAGAATTAAATTTGAATCTCCTGCGGAATTGTATCCTAAAGCGCGCGCCGCAACCAGTTCATAAGAATGTGATCTATTAAATCCAAGCTCTTTTTTTAAAAGGTTATTTTCTTCGGCCAAAATTTTTAATTCAGCATTTTCAATAAGGAGGCGGCGCATTTGCGCTTTTAGCAAATCCATTTCATTCAAATCCTTTTTAAAAGTAATATTCTCAACAAATCTATTAAAAGAAGCTCCGGCGCCAAATAAGGCTTTTTGCACCGGAGAAAAAATCTTAAATATTCCCCTCTCAAGAGGGCTTAAGACATTTAATGAGTGTAAAAAAATAAGCAGTACAAAGACCGCCGCCATCGTAATTAAAATTTTTCCCTTAAAAACAAAGCGCATATAAAATTCCCCCGAACTTATCTGCTATAATCCGCGTTCCGTGTCCAAAGAAGCTTCTTTCAAGAGAACCGAATTTGATAGCAAAGCTCCCGCTCCTCTTGAGACACACGTGAGAGGATCTTCCGCTATTCTGACAGGGATTCCGGTGTAATCAGCTATTAATTTATCCAAACCCTGCAATAAAGCGCCGCCGCCGCACAGAACTAACCCCCGCTCATATATATCCGCAACTAACTCCGGAGGAGTATTCTCTAAGGTTGCTTTAATATTTTCTAAAATAGTCTTTATAGATCCGGAAATGGCCTCACGGACATGGTCGTCGGTGATAGTTATTTCTTTTGGCAGGCCGGTTAAAAGGTCTCTGCCGCGCATCTGAACTTCCTGCCGCTCATTCAACCTGTAAGCGGTTGCAATTTTTTTCTTAATATTTTCAGCATGTTTTTCACCCAACAAAAGATTAAAAACTTCTTTCGCGTATTGAATAATATTTTTATTCAACTCATCTCCGGCGATTGTAAGAGCGCGCCAGGTTACCACTCCGGAAAGAGAAATAACGGCAATTTGCGTAGTTCCCCCGCCCATGTCAACAATTAAATTTCCATCAGCTTCTTCAATTGGCAAACGCGCGCCGATAGCCGCGGCCATAGGCTCTTCAATTAAAAAAACTTCTCTTGCGCCGGCAGAAAGAGCGGCATCTTCTACGGCCTTTCTTTCAACTTCCGTTATTTCTAAAGGAACACCGATTACAACTCTCGGGCGCGGCATAATATTAAACCCGCCTTCATGGACTTTATCAATAAAAAAGCGAAGCATTTTTTCCGTTACTTCAAAATCGGAAATAATGCCTTTTAAGAGCGGCCGGCAAATTTCTATATGAGGAGGGGTTTTTCCTACCATTTCGCGGGCTTCCCGCCCAACAGCCAAAATTTGCTCAGTCTTTTTATTTATAGCGACAATAGAAGGCTCATTGATAATGATTCCCCTGTCTTTTACATAAATAACAGTATTGCTCGTGCCCAAATCAATCCCCAAATCTTTTGAAAATCGTCCAAAAAAAGATTTTAGCATAAAAATTATCCCCTCCTATCAATTTAACTAACTTGACTTTTTGATCTGTAAGAAATTAAGAAAAACTCCAGCATCGAAAGTACTGCGATGAATAGCGTAATCACCCACCAGTTTAAAATATGCTTGCTTTGAAAATACAGTATCCCCGAAAAAAGAGTTGCAAGAAGTATTGCCTGCCTGAATGATTTTGCGGCTTGCCTTGATACAATCTCGCTTTGCTTTAAAATCCAAACCCTTACCACAAGTCCCGCAATAGAAAGCGTGCACGCCAGAGCCAAGAGTAAACTAATGTAGAATAAAAAAAATACGCCCAACCCGGCTTCCTCGGGATTTATTCCAAAAATTATAAAACCCCATGTTAACCATGCTAAAAAAGAGCTTATCAGCATTAGAGTTATATATTGCTTAAAATTCATATTTTCATTTTAGCAAAGAACGACGTTTCTGGCAACCTGCTTTTTTTGCCTTATTTATGCGCAATTTAGGTGATTAAAATACGAATTTTTTCTATTGCTTCACAATGCAGCTTTAAGTTTATAAAATCCACAAAACTCTTCTCATGAAACTTAAGATCTGAAGCGGCTGACGAGCCCGAACAAGAAATTGCCAAAACCTTATTTTTAAAGCTTGCCGGCGCCAGCCTGCCTGCCAAGGCCGAACTAAAAGAACCATCAATATATTCTTGAGCTAACCTTAAAACCTCCATAGCGCCAGCCTGCCTGCCAAGGCCGATTTCTTTTACTCTGGATTTTAAAATCTTTCCTAAAGAATCCATAGTTATTTTTTAAATTCGCATATATTTTTATAATCGCAAAAACGGCAGGTATGCTCATCGGGCGACGGTTCAAAATGCAGTTTTTTAATTTCGTTTATTATTCCGGAAACTTTTTCTTTTATTTTTTCCAAATCCGCTTCAGTGGGCGCGAATTCAAATTTTTTATTATCTAAAATATAAAAAAGAACTAATTTTTCCGGCTTCAAATTAAAAATATCGCGGCAAGCCAAATAATAGATTAAAAGCTGTTCTTTATTTTCAGAGTCTAACTTTTCTTTTGCGGCGCCGGTCTTATAATCCCAAATCACCACATTGCCGTTGGGTAAACGGTCAATCCTATCTATTACGCCCTTAAAAGAATCTTCGCCAAACTTTATTACAAACTCCTGTTCTAGATATAGAGGATCGGGAACATCAGGCTTTATCCCTTCATAATATTCTTTTAAAGCCCGCCATCCCCTTTCTTTATTTTTTAACATATCATCCTGCGATTCATACCAGTCATCAATCCAACTTTCATCATAAATATTCTTAAGTTCGTCCAATGATGGAAAGGATTTCTTTTCTTGCGTTCCAAAAAGATCGGTTTGGCTTTTACCCGCGCTTTCTTTTATCTTTGTAAAAAAATTTTCCAGCGCGCTATGAATGCTTCTGCCGAAAGAAGCTTGAAAGCTGTCTTCGGTCGGAACTCCCAACAAAAAACGCATTTTATATTGGCACGGGCAAGTTTCGTACGCCTTAATTTGGCTGTAAGAAAATTGTTTTGGCAATGAATACAAAAATTGTTCAGCAGTTTCCTTTTTTTCTTCAATCTCAAGAGTGGTATTTTTTTTCACTTTATTTTTTGTTTCCGGCGCAAGCAATCCCATTTCATACAAAAATCTTGACGGTTTTTTCTCCCTCGCGCCGCCGTAATCTTTTGCGCAAGCCAAAAATAATTTTTCTTTCGCCCTGGTCATAGCGACATAAAAGAGGCGGCGCTCCTCTTCCAGATGGATATCACCCTCCGGCACAATTTCTTTTACCAAATCTTTCGGCAACTCTATAGGATCGCGTCTTTCAGTAGTAGGAAAACGTTTATCAACCAAATTAACTACAAAAACATATTTAAATTCCAGCCCTTTAGCGGAGTGGATTGTTAAAATTTTTACCATTTCCGGCCCCTCATCCGCATCAGCGGGAAGCGCGCCTAAATCTCCGGAATCAAGCTCCAAATTCATATATTCCATAAAATCGCGGACCAGCGCGCTTTCATTTTCCGTTTCATACTCTTTTATTTTTTTATGGAACTTTTTTAAATAATTAAAGGTATTTAATTTTTCCATTGAGTCCGGCTGGGAGTTTAAAAATTCTAAATAACCGGTTTCCGTAAACATCTTTAGAAAAACTTGCGATGGCTTTTTTATTTTTGCTTCCACCTGCATCTTTTCCAAAAAAGAAATAATTATTTTTATTGTTTTCACGGCATTTTCATCCTTGGAGACTGCCTCTATGCGGCAGCAAGCTTCGTATAAAGAAATGGCTTTCTTCTTAGCGTGATAATTTATGTCCGCCACATCTTCCGGCTTTAAATTCCAGATCGGAATCAATAAAAATCTAAACATTGCATCACCTTCCCGATAGTTATCCAAAAGCCTGAAAAAGGACAAAACTTCTATTATAATGCGTTTATTATAGAGGCCCCGCGAAGCTAAAAATTGGTATGGAATCCCCGAGAGCTCCGCTAAACGCATGAAGGGTTTGGCAGATTCATTAGCGCGAACCAAAATGGCAAAATCATTCCACGAGACTTCTTGATTTTGATTTTTTAACTCAACAATCTTTTGCATTACCGCCTTAATCTCATCATCTAAAGTTTCTTCACGTAACATCTCCACTTCTCCGGAACACTCGGCCTGGGATTCTAATTTTTTTGAAAGTTTTTCGCCCAAAGCCACTTCCAGCCGATTTGGATTATTTAATTTTATAAAATTATACGAGGCGTCAAGAATTTTTTGCCCTGATCGATAATTTTTTATTAGGACAATTTTCTTTGCCTCGGGATAGTCTTTATCAAAAATCAAAATATTGCTCATTGAGGCGCCGCGAAAACGAAAAATTGACTGGTCGTCATCGCCCACAACAGTTAAATTATTACTTCCGGCAGCCAGAATTTTTACCAATTCGTATTGGGCAAAATTTGTATCCTGAAACTCATCAACTAAAATATATTTAAACTTATCGCGATACTCCTTTAAAATTTTGGGCCTGGTTTTGAAAAGTTTTAAAGTATAATTTATTAAATCGCCAAAATCCAAAGCGCCTTCCTCCAAAAGCAATTGGTTGTAAATATGGTAAGCTTCGGCAACCTCAGCCGTCTTTTTCTTTTCGTTTTCTACCAGCTCCGCGCTGTCGCCGTCCAATTTTAAATTTTTCGCGTGCTCCAAATATTCTTCGGGCGAGATAAGCTCGTCTTTGGCGCGGGAAAAATGTGTCAGGAGGGCGTGCAAAAACTTGGTCGGATTACCCATTGGTCGGTAATAATCAAGATTTAATTTATCCAAATTTTTCCGTAGCAACATCCATTGATCGGTAACAGATAAAAGCTTAAATTCCGGCAAACCGATTTCAATCCCCCGCTCTTTTAAAATTCTTTCGCAAAAAGAATGGAAAGTAGAAATCCATAAATCAACATAACCATAAGGCAGGAGGCGATCCACGCGTTCTTCCATTTCACCGGCGGCTTTATCGGTAAACGTCAGCGCTAAAATTTCATCCGGCCGCGCCAGCCCCTGTTCTATTAACCAGGCAATCTTTTTAGTAATAACCGTGGTTTTCCCCGTCCCCGCGCCGGCAATAATCAAAAGCGGGCCATTTTTATGGGTTACAGCCTCTTTTTGCTCTTGGTTTAGATTATCTAAAAGGATTGGCATATATTAGATTTTATGCTAAAGTATGCGCGAAGGCAAGGAGGAAAAATGGGTAAAAGATATATGATTGATGACTATGGGCTCAATAGAAAGAAAGATTACATTCTGGTTGAGCTTGATGAAAAATCCAGGGAGGGATTTGAAAAATTAGTCCAATCTATGGAAAAAAGCGGGTGGACGCTTACCGTCAAAGTAAAAGGGTTCACTCTAATCCATTCTTTAGAGGATAGGATTAAGCATTCCTTAAAAACAGGGCTTGTGCCGTTTGAACGTTTGAAAAAATGGAATTAAACTGGTTTTTGACAAAATCTTTATAATTACTATAAACTCTATAGATAAACGGAGGAGAAAAAATAATGTCCAAAGAGATTGGAAAGTATATTGAAGCCATTACAAAACAATTGGAGGATGAATTGTACGCAATCGAGAAAGAAATCAATAGAAGAAAGGCTCGCACCCGAAGACGATTTGCAACAAAACTCAAAAAAAGCCCAAAAACGATGTGTCCATAATTTCGTTATGGAGGAAGAACCTCATAACGGAAATATTTTTCACAGATGCGCTGATTGCGATTTTGCCAAATAGAGCTGATTAGCTCTATTTTTTTATTTCAATAACTCTAGTGCCGCTTTTTTGTTTTTTCCATACAGCTTCCCCCAGGCAACAATCAGGGCGTGATACTCGTTAAAAAATTTGGCCCGCTTTGGCTCCGAATCAAGGCGAACGCTTTTTGGAAATTGCGATTCAAAAAACTGGCAATATTGGTCATATGTATTAAACTCTACTCCGCATTCTCTGCAAAGTCGCTTAGTGTAAGCGTCTACGACAAAAATTGGCTTTTTAAAAGCATACAAAAGCATTGAATCGGCGGTTTCCGGACCAATACCCCATAAATTCAAAAGTTTTAAGCGTAAAGTTGTAAGCAAATCAACCTCCCTCAACCCCTCCTTAGATAAGGAGGGGGAATTTTTCTTCCACCATTCGGAAAAAATACGAAGTTTTTTTGCTTTTTGATTGTAATATCCAGCCGGCCGGATTAGTTCTTCGAGTTTATGGCATTTTAATATTTTTTCCGGTGAAAGGCATTCTGCGCGCGAAAGATTGCAAAGAGCCTTCTCAACGTTCTTCCAGGCCGTATTTTGTGTCAAAATCGCCCCAATGCATATCTCAAACTGCTTTTTACCACTATCGGATTTCCGACTTCCGATAGTGGTAAAATAGCTACATTGTTGGGATTTTTTATCAAAAATCGGCCACCATCCCTGCGGGCCAAAATGCAACAATAATTTTTTATAAATTTTTTCAATGTCCATAAAGACAAAATAAAAATCCCGAAAACCGGGATTATTTTTTAACAAGCACTGCGGTTCGTTCTCCGTTAAACAGGCTTATCCAATATTTTTTAGTCCACCCTTTTCGTGTCCACGGTTGGTTATTGATTCTGCCGCTAAATACCGGGCGGCCTCCATTACTGTAAGCTTTAAAGTCATCTTCTATGGTTAGATGATCACCTCTTTCAATTTTAATGTGCGAAACTCCACATTGCCTTCTATCAAAGTCGTGCAACACAAGGATGTATGCCGGTGTTTTTTTAGGCTCATACAATAAGGATAGTTTTCCCTGAAAAAATTTCTTTTCCAGTTCAGCGCGGAGTGATTTTTTACCAAATTCTTCCCGTAAAAACAGCGCCGCCCAGTCATCCGGTTGCCAACCTTTTTGCGTCCAACGAATCCAAAAACCAAGCGCGCAAGGCTGACCAAATTTTGGATTTCCTGGATATGGCTGGTAGCCGATTTTACAATCAGGCTCAATCTTACCCTGAAAAGCGATGGAATTATCCTCATTATAAATCGTCAAAAAATCTCCTGCGGCAATGCCTTGAAGAGCCTCGTATCCCCGTTTCCCATCTATAAGTAGAGACCAGTAAACGCCTTCGGTTCCGGTTTCGTAAAAACCAATAACTACACCTGTAAGTTTCATCTTTCCTCCTTTTATGGATTCTATGATTCTTGCTTTAAAAAGTCAATTAAAAATCCCAACCTCAAGGTTGGGATTGCGTTACTCTATTATTCGATGTTCTATTGCTCGGTCGCCTTCCACTTTTGACAAAACCAGTGTTACTTCCATATCAGGCCATCTGTTTTTTATGAGCCCAGCTGAAGCCTTAAGGTCATCTATTAGCTGATCTTCTTCAGCTTCCGGACTCTCAAAAGCCGCTTTTCCGCCATAAGCACCACAGTCGGTGTGGTTCATAAGAACGGCTTTTCGCACGCCATGAAGATCATAAGATATTCTAATTGATTCTAGAATATGATCCGTAAAAGCCGGATTTTTCGGCGAAATCAAATCCTTTACACCTCCGGCGTAAGTCGGATCGTCATATTTTTTCCCAAAATTTTTCTCTACCCAATCCAATACATCGTCGCCCTCTTTTAGGCGCCAATCCATACAACGGATCAAAATAAAATTGCAATTATGGCTCATATGTGTGTTTAACGCAGGCTTCCTGTGCCTTAGCATTTTTTCTCCCTTGTCTAATGTGCCAAAGAAGATATTAACTTAATTTTTGTAAATTGTCAACTATCGGATTTCCGACTTCCGATAGTAATTATTCTTGGCTTATGTGAACGCCCTTGCCTGAAGCTTTTCTTCTCCTGTATATTTTTAAACGAGACATTTCGCGTTCCAAAGCGGCGGCGGCTTCAACAAACGCGACTTCGGAGACATTACGCTTTTCTTGCAATAATTTTTCCGCGCGTTCTTTGGCTTTTAAAATTTCTTCTTCTACTAAGCTCGCGACCGTTTCCGCTGTATCCGCCAAAATAGTGATTTTATTTTTATTAACTTCAATAAACCCCGTGCCAGCAGAAAGATACTCTTCCTTATTATTTTTTTTCAAAATAATCTCGCCCGGAGCTAGGGCGGAAACCAGAGGAATATGATTTTGGAGTATCGTAATCTCGCCCATTTGGGTGGGAATGGTGGCAGAATCCACCTCATCCTCAAAGATTACGCCCTCGGGAGTTGTAACTTTTATTTGCATAATTTTTACTCGTAATTGCTAACTCTTAACTTTTGACTATTTTTTTGACTCTTCCATTACTTCTTCAATGCTTCCTTTCATATAAAATGCTTGTTCCGGAATAGCATCCAATTCGCCATTTAAAATCATCTTAAAGCCTTTTATGGTATCAGAAAGCGGAACGTATTTTCCCGAACGGCCGGTAAAAGTTTCTGCCACAAACATTGGCTGAGACAAAAATTTCTGGATTTTTCTTGCGCGAGAAACAGTTAGCTTATCTTCTTCCGATAATTCTTCCATACCCAAAATAGCGATAATATCTTGCAGGTCTTTATATCTCTGTAAAACTTTTTGCACCTGGCGAGCTACATCATAGTGTTCCTGGCCAACAATTTGCGGATCCAAAATTGTTGAATTTGAATCCAATGGATCAACCGCCGGGTAAATACCCAATTCGGTCAAGGCGCGTGAAAGCACAACCGTAGAATCCAAGTGGGAGAATGTGGTTGCCGGCGCCGGATCAGTTAAGTCATCGGCAGGCACATAAACCGCTTGCACGGACGTGACAGAACCTTTATCGGTAGAAGTGATGCGTTCCTGCATTTGGCCCATTTCCGTTGCCAAAGTCGGCTGATACCCTACCGCTGAAGGAATGCGCCCCAGGAGCGCAGAAACTTCTGAACCGGCTTGGGTAAATCTGAAAATATTATCCACAAAGAACAGCACATCTTGCCCGCCCTCGTCTCTAAAGTATTCGGCGAGAGAGAGTCCGGTCAAAGCTACGCGGGCGCGAGCTCCCGGAGGTTCATTCATTTGTCCAAAAACCAACGCAGTCTTATCAACAACACCCGATTCGTTCATCTCTTTCCATAAATCATTTCCTTCGCGGGTGCGCTCGCCGACTCCGGCAAAAACCGAATAACCGCCATGTTCGTGGGCGATGTTTCTTATTAATTCCATAACTATAACGGTTTTGCCTACACCGGCTCCGCCGAATAATCCGACTTTTCCACCCTTCATAAAAGGGCAAATCAAGTCCACTACTTTTATGCCAGTTTCAAAAATCTCCGTCTTGGAAGACTGGCTGGTAAATTCCGGCGCGGGGCGGTGAATCGGATAATATTTACTAACCTTTATTTCTCCCTTTCCGTCAATCGGGTTTCCGGTTACATCCACCATTCTGCCCAAAGTCTCTTTTCCAACCGGAACAGAAATTGGTTTGCCTGTATTCTGCACTTCCTGGCCGCGAACCAATCCGTCCGTGGAGGACATAGCAATAGTACGCACCAAACTATCTCCCAAATGCTGTTCCACCTCCAATATCAAATCCGAATCATTGTTTCTTTTAATTTTTAATGCGGTAAAAATTTCCGGCAAGGCGCCTTCGAATTCAACGTCCACAACCGGACCGATAACTTGTTTGATTTTTCCGTGAGTCATATTTTTTATTTAATATTGATTTAGTTTATTTATTATGTTAATTTCTTTTTTAGGAGGAAAGAAGTGCAAAAACCAAGGAGAATATCGGGAACTGCCGCTTTGGAATGCACATCGTGCAACCATAAATGGGATGAACAATATTCTGTGCGAATGGATGAAAACGGTAATCCCGACATAAATCAACTGAATTGCTTTTTAAAAAAGCGCCGGCTCGTATGCCCAAAATGCCAGAATATCAGCTTTAAAATATTACGAATAATCGTCTCCTTAATCCACTAGCACCGAAAGGTGCTTTTTTTATCACTCCAAACGGAATAAATAATTAATTATTTATTCTGAAAGAATGACAAATTATTCCAGCGCCGCTTTTCCCGCAGAAATCTCTGAAATTTCTTGGGTAATCCCCGCCTGCCTGATCTTGTTGTATGTAAAGGTCAAATCGCGCACTATCTCCTTAGCAGAGTCTGTGGCATTTTTCATTGCAACCATTCTAGCCGACTGCTCGGAAGCGACAGACTCCAATACAGCCTGGTACACTTGAGTTTCCACGATTTTAGGAAGCATTAACTCTAAAAGTTCGTTCTTGTCCGGTTCAAAAACGTACTCGGTTGTTTCATTATTTTCATGCTTTTCCATTTTTTTGCTTTCTTGAGTTTCACCCAAATCCTCATCCTGCATTATTGGCAAAAGCTGGCGGACTCTTGGCCGCTGAACCAAGGTGGAAACATAATCGGTATAAGCAACGTGAATGTTGTCATACGTTCCATCTATAAATTTATCCATTGCTATTTTCGCCACAGATTTTATATCAGTAAACTTTGGGTTGTCGGTCAAATTTTCAAAAACCGCGATAACGGAAAATTTTTCGCGATGAGCGACAACCTCTCCCCTTTTGCCGATAATTGCAAAATCCAGTTTGCGGGATAATTTTTGCTCATTAACTACAAAACGTTTAATTTCACGGAACATCTGCGCATTAAATCCGCCGCAGAGCCCTTTATCGGAACTGATAAAAATTACCAATGATTTTCCGGATTTCTTTTCTTTTGTTTGTAAAAGCGGGTGCATTCCGTCTTCCCTCGCCTTGCCAATATTGCCAATAATTTGCCAAGCTAAATTACTATAAGGCCTTGTAGCTAAAACGCTTGCGGTGGCTTTCCTCATTTTTGCAGCCGAAACCATCTCCATCGCTTTGGTTATTTTTTTGATGTTTGAAACAGATTTGATTCTGCGTTGTATGGCCTTCGTTCCTGCTGGCATAAGTATGTTGTATTCTTGTGTTACATGTTACGTGTTATAAGGTTTTCTTGAAATCCCCTATTGCTTCTTTCAATTCTTTCTCAATTCCTTCAGTCAAAGCCTTTTCAGTTGCTATCTTTTCCAGCACAGCGCCTCTTTGAGTGTTTAAAAACTCATGGAATTTTGTCTCCCATTCGCCTACTTTTGAAATATCCACATCATCCACAAATCCATTTGTTACAGCGTAAATTATCGCAACCTGATTTTCTACCGGCATAGGCGCATATTGCCCCTGCTTTAAAATTTCTACCGTTCTTCTGCCTCTTTCAATTTGTTGTTTTGTCGCGGCATCCAAATCACTCGCAAATTGGGCAAATGCTTCCAACTCCCTGAATTGAGCAAGCTCCAAACGCAATTTTCCGGCGACCTTCTTCATAGCTTTAATTTGAGCCGCAGAACCCACGCGCGATACTGATAAACCGACGTTTAAAGCCGGCCTTATGCCTTTATAGAACAAATCAGATTCAAGATAAATTTGGCCGTCAGTAATAGAAATTACGTTAGTCGGAATGTAGGCTGAAACGTCACCTGCTTGAGTTTCGATAATTGGGAGCGCAGTAAGTGAGCCTCCGCCCTCTTCCGCGGAAAGCTTGGCGGCGCGTTCCAATAAGCGGGAATGCAGGTAAAATACATCGCCAGGGTAGGCTTCGCGTCCTGGCGGGCGGCGCAAAAGCAAAGATACTTCGCGGTAAGCCCATGCCTGTTTTGATAAATCGTCATAAACAGCCAAAACATCCTTTCCTTTATCCATAAAATATTCACCCATAGCGCATCCAGCATAAGGAGCAATATATGAAAGAGAAGCCGGGTCCGAAGCGCCGGCGACAACTACTATCGTGTGATCCATAGCACCGGTTTCTTCCAACTTTTTAACAATACGGGCGACTTTGGACTCTTTTTGCCCAATAGCCACATAAACACAAATTACGTTTTTGCCCTTCTGGTTAATAATCGTATCAATGGCAATAGCGGTTTTGCCGGTTTGTCTGTCGCCGATTATAAGCTCGCGTTGGCCACGGCCAATCGGAATCATGGCATCAATCGCCTTAATGCCGGTTTGAAGCGGAGTATCTACCGATTTTCTGGTGATTACACCCGGCGCGATCTTTTCTACCGGATAATATTTATCGGATTTTATCGGTCCCTTGCCGTCCAAAGGTTGCCCCAACGGATTAACAACTCTGCCAATCAAGCCTTCTGACACCGGAACGGACAATATTTTGCCCGTAGATTTAGCTATATCGCCCTCTTTAATCTGTTTGTATTCACCCAAAACCATAGCGCCGACAACTCCGTCTTCCAAATTCAAGGCCACGCCATAAACTCCGTTTCCAAAATCAATCATTTCTTGCGACATACAATCATTTAAGCCATCCAAGCGGACAATGCCGTCAGCCACCTCAAGCACGGTGCCGATTTTTTCTTTTGAAGCATCCGGCTTAAAACCTTCCAACTGCTTTTTTATTTGATCTATTATTATATTTTTATCTTTCATAGTGTAGTTACGATTTTAATTGTTGATGTAATTTATTTAAATTATTTTTAAAACTCGCGTCAATCAAATTATCCCCATACTGCGCGACAAATCCACCTAATAAATCTTTGTCCACCTCGGACTGCAATTCATAATCTTTAATCCCCAAAGCTCCGGCAATCTCATGAACAACTTTTGTATCCAATTTATGCGCGCTCTTTATTTTTAAGCTTGCGATGCCGTTCTTTGCATTATAAATTTTTTCAAATTCTTTAATAATTTTTTCTATTCTGTGCAACCTTGCCTTCTTTTTTAAAAAAGTTAAAAAATCCGAAATCGCCGACTCCATATTATGGCTCGTCTCCAAAATCTCATATAAAGCTTCCGCGAAGATTTTGTCGGTATTTTTCATAATTTATTTTATTCTTTCCAATGTTTTTCCTATTACTTTTTTGTCCGCGTTTTCGTCGGTATTCATCAATATTTTTTCCGTTGCCGCTTTCACCATATCGGCAACTTCCGCTTTTATCTCTTTAAACATCGCTTCTTTTTCCAAAGCTAATTGTTTTTTTCCTTGCTCCAAAATAGAAGCGGATTCAATTTTTGCTTTGTTTTCCAAATCCTCTCTTATCCTTTCAGACATCTGTTTTGCTTCGGCAATTACCTTTCCCGCTTCATTTCTCGCCTCTTGCAGCACCTTTGCCTTATCCGCTTCGCTCTTAAAAAGATTTTTTTCAATCTCTTCGGCGTGCTTTAAACTCTGGTCTATTTTTTCTTTACGGTCATCCAGCATTTTTAAAACCGGTTTATATAAGAATTTATAAAGCACTCCCATCAAAACCAAAAAATTTACAATTTGGGCTATTAAAAGTTTCCAGTCAATGCCTAATTTAGTTAATAGTTCCATAAAAGCTATAAGCTATAAGTTTGTAAGCTATAAGAAATTCTTAAGGCTTGTTTATAGCAATAAATTTAATCAGCGATACGCCTGAAGCCGCAAACTTAAAGCTTACGGCTTACAACTTACAGCTGATTATACAAATTTGATTATCAAAGCGACTACCAACGCGTAAATCGCGATAGCTTCGGCGAACGCGGTGGTCAAAATCATCGCGGTCTGAATCTTAGAAGCCGCTTCCGGATTCCTGCCAATGGCTTCCATGGCCTTTGCGGCCAACTTGCCAATAGCCAAAGCCGGCGCAAAGCCTCCGACGGCGATTGCGAATGCTGCGGCCAAAGATTTTACCGCATCAAGATTGCTTAACAATCCGCCCGCGGCCTGTACTGCTTCGTTTTCCATAGTATTTTATCCTACTGCTTTCGACATTATATTTTTATTTATTGTCGGCCTTCGGATATCTTAATAATAATTAATTAATGATGTTCGTCGTGCCCCGTCGTCGCTACTTTCAAAAACACCAAAGTCAACATCGAAAATACGAGCGCCTGGATAAATCCTACGAATATTTCCAAAAATAAGAACGGCAACGGCACCAAATATGGGACAAGAAACAGGACTATCGTCAAAAGGACTTCGCCGGCAAAAATATTTCCGAAAAGACGGAAGGAAAATGAAATCATTTTGGCGATTTCTGAAATCAACTCCAAAATTCCCACAAAAAATTCAATCGGTCCCTTAAAGCTGATAAATTTTCCGGCATATTTAAATACGCCTAAAGCCATAATGCCAAAAATTTGAATGGAAAAAACAGAAATAATGGCAATTCCCAAAGTTACATTCAAATCAGCTGACGCCGAACGGATAAATGGGACTAAAATTCTCTCGCCGTGATGCTCTTCCCAAATTCCAATCGTGCCTAAACCCGGAACAATCTCAAGCCAATTTGATAAAATTACAAAAATAAAAATCGTCGCCACTAATGGAAAAAATTTTTTCGCCTGGCGACGATCTCCGGTTACGGATTCCATAAAATTCAATAATTTTTCAACCCCGATTTCAACGATATTCTGCAAACCCGACGGTACTGCGCTCAATTTTCTTCTTGAAATAAAAGTTATTACGAATAAAAATCCAATTATAAGCCACGACATCAAAAGAGTATTTGTGACCTTAAAACCCCCTAAATGGAATATTGGCTCGGCAGCCAATGAAATATTCATAATTTTTTATCTTTATCTTCGTTTTTATTCTCAGTCGCGTCTTTCATTATTTCTGCTGTCTTTTTATAAACCCAAAAGGTTGAAATCACCAGCGCTAAAAACATTCCGATAATGAGAAGCCATGGGGATGTGTGAAATTTTTTATCTAAAAATCTCCCGGTTAAGGCTAAAATTACCAAAGGAATTGCGATAACGTATCCAAGTTGCCCCAAAAGCGACAAAGCCTGGCGCCAATTTGATTTTTCTTCAGCCATACACAATCCTATTTTTAAAACGCTGACGCTTCCCAGTTTAACAAGTTATTTAAAATTAGGCAATACCCCCGATTTTTCACTCTTTCTGACAAAATTCATTATTATATACGCGGAGCGGTTTTTATAAAATTCATAAAAAGCCCCCATTGAAGCGGGCTTGTGGGAGGCTGTGGATAAATAAGGAGGAATTTAACTTAAACTAAAAAAATATTTTGCGGTTTTAGCCGTAACTTCAGCGACTTCATTAAAATCCATTTGTTTTATCTCGCCTATCTTGCGGGCAACAAATTCTACATAAAGGGGCTCGTTCCGTTTACCACGATATGGCTCCGGGGTAAGATATGGCGCGTCTGTTTCTATCATACATTTCTCCAAAGGAATGTTTTTTACAACTTCCAAAATTTTCTCCTGCGCCTTTGCTTGGCTGGGACGAGGATTAAAGGTAATTATTCCGGTAAAGGAAATCAAAAAGCCCAACTCCAAATATCTTTGCGCTTCTTCCCAGCTGCCGGTAAAACAATGAAGAACTCCGCGCCTTTTTAGGCGGCCGGCATCCAGATATGTTTTTAAAATGGGGATAATATCATTATGCGTATCGCGGCTATGGATTATTACAGGGAGACTCAATTCATCCGCAAGTTCCAATCCTTCTTTAAAAACTTCTTGTTGTTTCTGTTTTGCCGCCTTCAAATCTATGTTTTTTGGTATAAAATTATAATCCAAACCAATCTCACCAATCGCCACAACTTTCTTATTTTTAGCCAAATTACGATAAAATTCGTGATCCCAATCTTCTTTTCGGCTCTTAAATGAAGTTCCCGCCTCTTCTTCATCAACTTCCATTTCAAAAAGATGGGTGGGATGAAGGCCCACGGCGGCAAAAACTCCGGAATCATAAGAGTTGGCGATTTTTACCGCCTTTTCACTGGTAGCGCTTTGCGAACCGACATTAATCATCCAGATTCCGGCTTCAAGGGTTTTTTTCACTATCTCATCACGGTCATTATTATATGCGCCAAAATTCAAGTGGCAATGCGTATCTATTAACATATTTGAAATATTATTTCATATTTGACAAAGAAAGTAAAAATTTATATGTTTAAATTTATAACGCAGCTCTTTCAAAAAGGAGATAAAATGCAGAAACCCGAACTGGGTTTTGCGCTTATTCCGCGAAAGCCGACGGTTAATGAAATAGTTGAATACGTTAAAGCTTTGGGTGAAAAATATCCTGAAGCGCCTGTTTTGATTGGAATGAACCAAAGGCCCAATGAAAATATGGAAACGCTTAGAAAGTTGCCCAACGTGGCTCTTTTAACCTCGCCCCAAAAACTTGGCGTCGTTGCTTTTGGCTACTGCCTTATGGCTCAAGCCAGAGCCATGGAAATCGAAAATCTATACTTTAATATGGGAATTTGGCGGTATGACATAGAAACCCTTGCAGACTTTGAAGTACAAAGCAGAAAATATAGAAATCTCGGCGCAAAAGTCCATTTGGTAATGGGAGTTCCACCGATTTTGAGGCCGGAACATTTTAATGAGACGGAAATTATCGCTCTGCGGCACAGCGCTGTCCGAAAACGCCTTTTGGTTGATTTGTTTCTGAATTATGCCTTTACCACTGCATTATATATGGATTTTACCAACATTAACGCCGGGATGTTCTATGCTAAAAAAGAAGCAATAAAGCATCTTCTAAGCATTGGCGAATACGACGACAGTTCCCTGCTCTGTCCTCAAATGTTTTGGCATCTCAAACGGAGCGATAACAACTATACAATAAGATCATTGCCCGTTAAAAAAATTGAACTGGGAAGCCTTGGCTTTAATGAGGATAAAGCAATTAACGAAATAAAGTTCGTCTGCCTTGAAAGGCAAAAAGTAGGCGAATGGAAATTGCCACGCATTTTGGCCGCCAATTTTTTTTCAGAAAAAGCTTTTTGGAACAGATGGTTTGACCGATCGAGAGATGAAATCTGGTTTTTTGAAGTACTAATTCCCAAGGTTAATAAACTGTTGGGCATTAAATCTTAGAAGTACCTCCGCCAAATTTTTGGCGGATTTTTTTATTAAAAATAAAATCCACTAACTAAATCGTGGATTTTATTTATCGGGGTGAGAGGACTTGAACCTCCGACCTCAGCGTCCCGAACGCTGCGCGCTAGCCAACTGCGCTACACCCCGTTAGGTTTATAGAGTTATTTATACCACAAAATATTAAAGTCATCAAGCTTTCTATGCTAAAAGCCTTCCTAAAAGTTAGGAAGGCTTACACGGCGCAAAATTTTAATTTGCATTTTGTTAATCTGCAACCATTTTTTTGGTTGTTCTCAAATTAAGAAAACAGCCTCCTGCTAAACTAACAATAGTTGCTGCCCCAATAAACAATCCACGAAAGAACAAATAATTTATCATATCTATAAGCGTGTCCCATTCATTGTGGCGCGCAATCGCAACACTAATCTCTTGTATTTTGCCAACTAACCAATAAAGAGAAAAAATAGATAAAGATAATGAACTAAATAAAACCACCCATGATCCTATATAACTTACATGAAACGATTTGAGGGGTTTGCGGCTGCTGGCCAAAAAAATAATAATCCCTACAATGGCGACACAGAAAAATAAATTTATAAAAATCAAGGATTGTATTTCGGCCTGCGCCCCACAAAACAGCATCTCAGTTCTTTTTATGCTATCCATATAGCTCTCCCTCCGTCCGTAAAAACAATAAAATAATAAATAGTGAGTTGTCAAGTCTCTCCAAACCGGCCAATCAATTATAAAAATAAAATTTAAATAAATAATCAAAAAGCAGCTCTTGAGCTGCTTTTTGATTTGCGAAACACGCCTTTATACGCGACAAAATAATGGCGAAATATCCTCTCCGGGATAAGTTTGCCATAAAAGCGGCAAACGAATTATAAAGGCGGCTTTGAAGCGCGGGTATGGACCGGTAGCCTCGTATTGCAAATGATCCATAGAATGGCGCGGGAGGTCATATTGAAACATATCCGCCAATAAAAATAAAAAAGCGCCGACCAAAATAAAGATCATAGCGCCTGTGATTAAATTTTTACGGCTCATAATCGTATGAGTTAATTGTAAAAATTTAATTTTGTTTTCGCCTTTAGTTTTTGTATTATTTTGTTTTGTGAGCGTGCTTAATTTTTTATCGACCTTTATTATATTTTACCATAAATTAAAAATCTATGCCCTTTTTCGCGGGAATCCCTTCTTGAAAAGGATGTTTGATGTTTTGAATTTCTGAAATAAGGTCGGCGCGCGACCTTATTTCCTCAACCACTCCCCTGCCCGTCAAAATAAGATGTTTTTCTCTCGGGAAAGCATCCACCAACTTCAATCCCTCTTCCAAGGGCATCAAATTAACTCGCAGAGCGTTTAAAAATTCATCCAGGATAAGTACATCAACTCTGCCGGACAAAAGCTCCCAAGCCCTATCCAAAGCCTTCCTAGCCTCTAAAATGTCAGCGTCGGAATTTTGAAATCTGAAACCATTTTCCTCCACTCTATTTATACCAAAAATATGGGCTTGTATTCCCAACTCCCTTAGCGCTCCGAATTCTGAACATAGCTCGCGATTTTTATCAAAAAAAATTATGGCGCAGGAAAGCCCCGCGCCATAAGCTCTTATTAAAGCGCCTAAGGCGGCTGTTGTTTTACCTTTTCCTTCTCCAGTATAAATATGAAGCATATTTTTACTACACCGGTTGGTTAGCTATTTAAAGCGGCTCTAAAAGCGCAACAAAAGAAACGACTGAAAATTTTTCGATTATTCGTACTTTTCTCTTATGAGCATTTTGAGAATCCGCAACTGCGGCAAAGCATACAGCCCTCTGACATTTCCAATATTCCATGGCAACTGGGACATTCGGGCGCAAATCCGCGGTCGGCAATATTTGTTTTTACCTTAGCATAATTTACGGGGTGCAGTTCTTCAGCGACATTATGTTCCATTCCGGCGGCCGGGAGCTCATGTATTTTTTTGTCGTCCAACAAAGCGTCTTCATTTTTATCTTTAAACCCCAGTTGTAATTTTTGCTGCGCTGAATTTATATGCTCACGGAGAACATGGCTGATCGCATCAGGAATAGACAATACCTGCCCATATTTACTCCAAGATGGCATTGGGCCGCGAATTCCTTTTAATTGTTCAACCACTTCTTCAACATCAATGCCCGCGCGCAAAGCCAAAGATATTAAACGGCAGATAGCCTCTGATTTAGCGGCAAAAAAACCGCCGGTTTTCCCAATCGTGGCAAAAACCTCAAAAGGCTTTCCTTCTTCATCATTATTCACTGTGACAAAAAGCGTTCCATATCCGGTCTTTATTTTATAGGTGCTTCCGGAAACAACTTCCGGGCGCGGTTTTGGGATAAGTTTTAATGGCGGGTTTTGTTTGTCTTCAGGCAAGCTCGCCACTTTTTCCGGTTCATCGGTTTGTTTTACTTCCTTTGACTGCAAAACAACCGCGTCCCGCGAACCGTCGCGGAAATACGCCAAACCCTTGCATCCCAAATCATAAGCCATAATATACAACCTCTTTACGTCATCCACCGTATGGGAGTTTGGGGCATTTACGGTTTTGGAAATTGAAGCATCAACATATTTTTGTATGACTGCCTGCATTTTTACGTGTTCTTCCGGAGACAATTGTTTTGCTGTTACAAAATATTCCGGCATTACCTCATCCCGATGTTCATTCTTCCACTCCTCATATAACGGATGGTACATTTCGTGTTCGCCTAAGCGGTCTTTTCTGATAACTACAAAATCAAAAACCGGTTCAATGCCCGAAGATACGCCGGACAATAAGCTTGTAGTGCCGGTTGGAGCTTGAGTCAATAACATTGCATTTCTAATTCCATATTGAGCAATGCCGTCTCGTATGTCTTGAGGCAAAGTTTTTATAAACTCGCCTTGCAAATATTTATCTTTATCAAAAGACGCGAATGCGCCGCGGCGCCGCGCCAAATCTATGGATGCCCTGTAAGCTTCATCCCTTATAAATGAATACAATTTTTCACAAAAAGCGATCGCATCTTCCGAACCATACCGAATTTTCAACTTTATTAACATATCGGCCAACCCCATAGTTCCCAATCCTATTCTTCTTATTTTTTTCTGCGATTCGGCATTTTCAGGGTAAAAATATTCCGTCGTATCAATGACATTATCCATAAAATGCACGGCTTGACGAATAGTGTGGCTCATTAAAGTCCAATCAACAGTCCCGGATTTTACAAATTCAGAAAGGTTTAAAGAACCTAAGTTGCAAACCGCCCAGGCGGAGAGAGGTTGCTCGCCGCAAGGATTTGTAGAAATTAATTTCTCAAAATACCAAGTGTTGGAATTTTTATTAGCCCGGTCAATAAAGAATATTCCCGGCTCACCCGAGGCCCAGGCTGATTCGCAAATCAAATCCCATAAATACCTGGCGCGGACCGTTTTATAAACTTTTTCTTTCCACACCAAATCCCAATCGCGGTCGTCTTTTACCGCTTCCATAAGTTTGTCAGAAATGCAGACCGAAAGGTTTGCATTGGTAATGACGCCCATTGTCCTTTTTATGGTAATAAACTCTTCAATATCCGGGTGATCGTCGTTCAACATCAACATTAAAGCGCCGCGGCGAGAACCGCCCTGGGTGATCAAGCCTGTAACATAAGAATAAAGCCCGCCAAACGATACCGCGCCCGAAGCTTTGCCGTTTACGCCCTTAACATAGCTGCCCTTTGGGCGAAGAGATGAAATATTAACTCCCACGCCCCCGCCTCTTGCCATAATCTCGGCCATCGTTGTCACACTGTTCATTATTCCGCCTCTGGAATCCTCCGGCGACGGAATGACAAAGCAATTATAAAAAGTCCTTTGCCCCATCACGCCCGCACCCGACAAAATACGTCCACCCGGAACAAATTTAAAATTTTCCAGCATCTCGTAGAACTTTCTTTCGGAAACTATGGTTTCGGCTTCGGTTTTCTCAACCAGAGACAAATTTTTTGCCACCCTGCGCCACATTTCTTCCGGCTGGTGCTCCATCAAGTTCCCATTTTCATCTTTTGCCGCATAGCGGTCCTCAAAAACTTTGCGGCGGACGCCATCTAGTTCCATAAATAATAAGGTTTAGGCGAAGTAAAAACCCCCTTGTGTTTAAAATTCGCCATCAATAAATAACAAATCTCGCATCTGTTATCTATTTATTAAATAAATAAAAAAACAAGCCTTTTTATGGCGTGCTTTCAAAATCTCTTCAACACAAAAAGAGACTTTTATAGAACACACCCCGTTTTTATTTTTAACGTGCCCCCTAAAGACATTATAGAATTTTTTAAAAATACCCGCAAAACATCTAATTTTACTTTTAAAACCCCCTTTGCGTCGTAAAAAAATAATCTAAAATTAGCACTCCCTGTGGATAAATAAATCTTTATAGTCCCAGGGTTAAGTTTGCGGCCCTGCGAACCTTTTCTTTTGGCAAAAAATCAACTTGAATTTTCCGTTTTTCCCCTGAAAGATAATCCGAAAATTCCACAAAATTATTTTTCAAGCCATATTCATAGACTTCTTTAGTTACCTTAACGTCCTGTTGGCAATAATCAGCAAGTTTTTGAAGCTCTTGAGCTTTCCAAAAACGAACGGCATCCAGGCCATTCCCTGATTTTCCAATTCCCAATGAGCCGTGCGCAATATCATCCAGTTTAATTCTGAACCCCAAACTTTTATAAACATCTTCCATTATGTCCAAAGTCGGAAGCGTAAAAAGATCAAACGGCGCATAATTGTTTAAAACCGGATAATCAAAACCCTTTAAATTGTAGCCGATAATCCGATCGGCAAATTGCAGTTCACGCCAAAGCGAAGGCAAGTCTTTTTCAAAATAAGCCTTGTATTCATCAGTCTTGTAAAAATATGCGACCAAAAGAGATACTTTTAGCAGCTTTGTGTCCCGCGAGCCAACCTCTTGAAATGTATTTTGCGTTTCAATATCCAAAACAATTTCATTTTTCATATTTTTATATGTTAACACACAAATAAAAACAAAAAAACCTCCGCTAAGGTACGCGGAGGTTGGAATTGTTGGGTTTTGGCTTTAAAGTTGCCAACCTAAACTTTATATAATTTTTAAAAGCTTTATAGCTTATCCAAACAATAAGCAGAAAGGACCCCCCGATCAGAAAAAACGAGAATAAATCCCAAGTGCCATAGATGGCCCTTATCTTAAAGAGCATCCAGATATGCGCAGGCATACCTATGGCAATTCCGGCAACAAATATGAGGTGCGCTCCAAAAAATAATCTTGCCTTCTCAATGAAACCGGGTATGCTCCAAGCTACCACATAAAGAGCAATGCTCGCTGAAAGAAAAATCATTAGAATAGACATTGCCAACCTATAATAAGCCATAGCTCCTCCTTTGCAAGCACCTTAGTACATTATCGAAAACTTAGCAAGATGATATAATAACAATATGAAACGCCGCGTAAAGCTTTTAATCGTTTTAATAATAACCATCCCTTTAAGCCAGCTTATAATTTTAAGCTCGCTTATTTATTTTAATTATTCTTTTTCCATAGATAAAATCACCCTGGGAACGACTTTCGCTCCGCAACAAGCAAGATACTTTGGGTTAGATCCAAAAAAAGTATTAACGGATTCTTTGGACGATTTAAAAATAAAAAATTACAGGCTATCAGCTTACTGGAATGTAATAGAAGAACAAAAAGGAAAATATAATTGGAGCGAACTGGATTGGCAGCTTGCGGAAGTCGCAAAAAGAGATGGGAACGTAATTCTTGCCATCGGCCGCCGCCTCCCCCGCTGGCCGGAGTGCCATGATCCTAAATGGGTTAAAGGGATGGAGACAAAAAAGGTGGAAGATAAAATTCTGTCTATGCTCCAAGCCGTAGTAACAAGATACAAAAACCATCAAGAAGTTAAAGCCTGGCAAGTTGAAAATGAAGCTTTTCTGTCAATTTTCGGCGAGTGTCCCTTGGCTGATATAAATTTCTTTAAACAAGAAGTGGCGCTCGTAAGACAGCTCGATCCCTCTCGCCCGATCGTAATTACCGAATCCGGCGAACTTTCCACCTGGACGCCGGCGGCGCGGTTGGGAGATTGGGTTGGCGTCTCGGTTTACAGAACCACCTGGAATAAAGTATTCGGCATTTTTTATTATCCCCTCACCCCGGCTTATTATAAATTCCACGCGCGCGCCATTGAGCCGTTTGTAAAAAAAGTATTCGTCAGCGAACTTCAGGCGGAACCGTGGGAACGCGGTGGTAATCCCTTGCCCGAAGAGCCAATTGAAGGACAAAAAATAATGATGGATGAAAAAAAATTAGTTGATTCGGTTAATTTTTCCAAAAAGGCGGGTTTTAGCGAAATATATTTATGGGGGGTTGAATGGTGGGCATGGCTCAAAGAAAGAGGCGATTCCGGAATGTGGGAAGCGGTAAAAAATTTAAATAAATAAAATCGCTCCATAAGGGCGATTTTTTTATTTGCCTGAATAACTTTTTATTCCCAGCCCATCACAATAGATTTTAATCTTTGCCGCTACAAAAAATTCTACTATCGAGCTCGCAGCGGACAAGAATTTTACCAGTTTCATAAAGGCAATGGCACCTAATTTTTTGTCATCATCCCCTATTTCGCTCAACTCATCAAGCGTAAAAAATTCTTCATTGATATTAACGATATCATTTATAAGCTCATTGGAATCTATTACACCGGTAAAAAGGCTTGCCGGCGCCAGATAACCCTTTGCCGCCTCAAATGTCAGCTGTTCAATGAGGATTCTAATATCTTTTAAGACTCCAATCTTATCCAAAACCTGCTTCAACCTATCTTTTCTTTCGCTCATTAGCGCGCTCCGCTGGTTGTTAAAAGGACAATCCCCCCCGTAACTAAGATTAGACCTAATAATTGCAGTATTGTCAAAGTTTCCTTCATAAACAAAAAGGATATTATCACGACGGCGGCAAAACTGGCGCTGGTAAATATCGGAAACGCGACATTCACGTTAAGTTTTTGAAGAATATAATTGTAAGCCGGAAACGAAGCCGCATAAAAAATAATTCCTGCAAGGATATAAAAATTTTTTAAAATCGCCAAAATCGATTCCAAAGAAAAATTTATGCCTGCAATTTTTCCCGTGCCAAATTTTATAAGGATTGTGCCCAAAGCATTTCCTGCCACCGCCAGAGCAAACATTAAAAATATCTGCATATTAAAAATCGATTTTTATTTTTGAGTATTTGCGGACTTTTAAACCGATGGAAATTATCGTAATTCCTAGGACCAAAAAGAAGGCGCTCGTAAGGACAACTATTAAAGCGGGATAAAGATAAACCAAAATGCCCAGGGCCATTAAAAGAAAACCTTCTAAGATAAGCGACCAAGCCAAATGGCTTATCGCTTTTATAACAAATTCTATGCGTTCCATAAAAAATATGAAGCATGGAACATAAACATGGGACAAGCGCGTTGCCGTATGTTTTATGTTGTGTGTTTCATTATATTTATTTGTGGCTCAAAATCCAAAACTTCACGCGCTTCGGCTAAAATCGGTTCAAGCTGTTTTTTAGAAAGCTTAGTCGCTTTTGCTAGGTCGGAAGGACTAAACTTCACGATATCTTCAAGAAGCAGAATTTCCGCTTTGCTAAAAGCGAAAAGCTGAAATTTATTCACCGAGTGCAAAACTGTTATCGGGTATAATTTTTTTTCATCTATCCAGGCGGGCAAAGGTTTTTCCTTTGGCGTATTCCAAGAAAGCATAACCATCCCCTTGCATAGGCCGTAATTTAAAGCGTCGTAAGAAAAACGGCTGTTGGTAACTATCCACGGCTGATCAACTTTGGGGCAAGTCCCGATTTTTGCCCCATCTGCCAAATCTAAAAATCTTGCCCAAGTTGAAAGCGCATCTTTTATATTTATAAAAATTTCCGTCCCTTGCCTAAGCTTGCACTCAATCATCATTTTCTTGTTATCCTTTTCAGCTAAAATATCCACTTCGTGAGTTATGCATGCGCCTTTTAAAATTTCGGGCAATACCGCTTTATAACCGTAAGTCCGCAAAAGAAGCATTATGTATTTTTCAAATTCAAAACCGGCGGGACCCAAACGAAAGATTGCATCGCGCAGAGAATAACGCGCCGCGATAGCGGGGTTACCCCGCAGAGCGCGCATTGCCATTTTATAAATTTCTTTTGTTGTAATCCCCTGCCAAGATTTTTTATATATATCTTGCGCAATCTTCTCCGCCAAATTAAAATCAGCCCCGGCCTTTTCCAGTGTTTTTATAATTTTTCCGGTATCTAACGGCACCCGTTCTCCGGATGATTTTATAATATTTATTTTTGCCATCTATTCTCCTTTCAAAACTTTTTCGTGATTACCATCCTCGCAATCGCATTGAATTAGCTCGTTCTGATAACCCGGGCATCCGTTTGCTTCGCAGACTCCGGCCGTTTCAGAGACTGCGCCGCATCCGCCCTTGCAAATATAATGGGGCATATAAAAATAAGTTAATTGCTATTTTAAAGTATATCATTAAAGATGATAACAAAAAAATGCCCCATAAGGGGCATTTTGATTATAAATTATTGTCCGTGCCTTCCGATTCGCTATTTTCTTCCGTTGCATAGCATGTTTTTTTATCCTTTCTATATTGGTCCCAGGCAGCCTTCACATCTTTTTTATAGTCCTTTCTCAATACAGATTCTTGCGTCCTAAATTTTTTCCATACTTCCAGCCGAGCCTTATTTCTTTCCCAAGCAGTAGCCTTATCCCAGGCGGCTTTAAGATTTATAATTCTCGAAGAAAGCGCGCTTTTTACTCCGGTAGCTCTTTTTTCAAAAGCGGAAATTACAGCCATATCACGCCTCTCAACAGCTATTTTCGCGCAAGCCACATTTAAAACCGGTTTTACTTTAGGTACGGCCTTTGCCGTAGTTGTCGGGGGTCCGCCGTTTCTTGCCGAAATATTCGCCGCCGAATTAAGCTTTTCTGCAGCCAAAACTATTCCGCCGCAAAAAACTATAGCCAAAAGAGAGATAAACAAAACTTTTTTCATAGTTTTAATTTAATTTTATTCTTGTTTTATTATATCAAAAATAAAAAAAGCGACCAACTTGTGGTCGCTAATTCAACTCTGGTAATGAGCCCTTTGGTTCTCATCAATCTTTTCAATGTCGCTGCTGCCGCATTCGGGGCAATGATCGGTTGATGCCGCTAAAGTTAACGGAATAGTCCATTCATTAGGCCTTCCATTCTCAAAACATGGGCGGTTATTGCATCGAAACCATTGAACCTTAGCGGGGGGCAGCGGAGGCAGCCGGCAGCCGTTAATAGGCTTGCTCTTGCCCTGCTTTTTGGCAAGGAATTCCTTTTCGTCTCCTCCATCGTTACCTTGTGGCGTTCGTGGAGAGCCATTCCTTTTACCCATTTTGACCCCTTTTTTTAAAAAAAGATCTCGTTTATTTAAACGTATTACAAAATAACAAAATTGTCAAGTTTTTAGCTTATTTGTTATCTTTTTGGCGGCGGAACGCGCTTGCCTTTTTTTCGAGCTTCGGAGAGCCCGATGGCAATCGCCTGCTTTGGATTTTTAACTTTCTTCCCGCTTCAGCCAATTTTAAGCTCGCCTCGTTTCATTTTGTGTATTTCTTCGCGAACGTCGTCTTGAACGCGCGGGGGCGTATTTTCTCCTCCTTTTAGGCATAAATTTTAAATTAGTTCAAAGCCTTTAAAATTTTTTAAATCGGCCTCCATAACACGGAGTTTTTCTACGCGCGCCAGCTCCGGTCCGTCATTGCACCACTTTAAAAATTCATCCAATTTTTCTTCTTCTCCCTCAACCTCAATAAAAAGAGTGTGATCGGGTTCATTTTTTGCATACCCCGATAAATTTAGTTTTTCCGCCATTTCTCTCGCTGATTTTCTAAAAAATACGCCCTGCACGCGGCCATAAATTTTTATTGTATAATGCTTCATATTGAAAAAATATTTTATACTTTTTTACTAAAAAGTCAAGCCCCTTTAATAAAAAAACGCTTTTAAAAAGCGTTTAAAGATTAATAAAATCGGACGTCAGAGCCGCAATTATCAAGACCGCAAAAAGTACAATGCTTATTTTTCTGTACAAATCCTGATAATTTTTTAACCTATTTATTCTTCCACACAAATAATCTATTATCCGTCCGCCATCCAAAGGAAAAAGAGGCAAAGCGTTCATTAATCCGATGCATCCGGAAAAAATTGCTGAAATGCTCAAGGAAGTTGCGAAACTGATAGAAAATTTTCCCACAATCTTTGCGATGCCTATCGGTCCGGTCAAAGAGTTTGCCGGGTCGTAATAAAAGCTGTAAACGATTAGCCCAATCATCAACGGCCCAAAAATTAACATCATATAATTGCAAAAAAATCTTTTTGGGGCGGAGACAATTAAAATACCTAAAGTAACCCAGGTGAATGGATCGTTGGCAAGGAATTTTATAGAACTTCCATTTACCAAATGCATTCCCAAAAATAACAGGCAATAAAAAAGCATATTCGCGCGTACTCCCGCGCCCATAATCAAAGAAAAGTCTTTGTAGGGCAAAGCTTCAATCTTTTTTTCTTCGCTATCAAAGCTCTTCACGTAAGCGCCCAGCAAAAGCAAGTGAAAGCATAAATCAAAACCCAACTTTTTACTTTTGAGCCGCAAATAAGGAAGCCCTCTGATTGGTATCCCTATACCCATTTCTTCAATCTTTATTCCGACTTTCAACATCGATCTGGCATGGCCAATTTCATGGCAAACAAGAGATAAAAGAATCAAAAAAACAGAAAGCGTGATGTACATCCGAACCTCCCTTTATTATCAATGTCCTATTTTCAACCTAACACGCGAGGGATATCGTGTCAAAATAAAAAAGCGGATGAATCCGCTTATATTTAACAACTTCCCCCGCAACCGCCACAGCCGGAACTTTTTTTCCCTGATCCGCAACCTCCGGAAGAACTTTGAGATTTTTGTCCGGAACCGCAACCATCGCAAGAACCATGCGACGAACCGCCACAGCCGTCCCCGCAGCCTTTGCCGCCGGTTTTTGACTTTAGACAATCTCTAAATTTGCCGTTGCATTCTCCCTTGCAACTGTCTTTTTGGCAAGCGCAATGCTTTCCCAATTTTTCAATTTCCGAAGAACCGCAGCTTCTGCATCTTATTGCATCAGGCTTACTCAAAAGAACCTCCCATTGATGGCCGCATCTCTTGCATTTGAAACCCTTCATTTCCTGTGCCACTTCATCCTCCTCTCAAGAGCCATAAATATTATTTAGCACCTATAATCAAACCAGTCAATTCTTACGATGATATAAAAAATAACAAAAAACTCCCATTAGAGGAGTGGAATTTTTTGCAAAACAGAACTTTTAAAGGATATTTCTTATTTTAACCCAATTTCTTTTTTAAACCCATCGTTTATTTTTTTGAGGGCCGCTATCTCTTTTTTTAATTCAATCATTTTTATCTCCCTGCCAACCATAACTTTATTTAACCTTTCAATGCTTTCCGTATGCGCCGCAAGAGATTTGGCAATTATTACCCGCTCGCTAATGTCCCTGACATTGCATTGGATAATGCTAAGGTCACCCACCTGATATGAATTGCAGATAAATTCCACTTCAACTGTTTTTTTATTTTTATTTTCAAGGGGCATATTTTCGTAACGGATATATCCCTTATTCTGGAGCTCTTTAAAAAGCGCTTTAGCCTCCTTAATGTTTTTAAACATTCCTATGTTCCAAAGCTCTTTACCAATTAATTCCTTTAAACTGTAACCGATTATATTTAATAAAAAAGGGTTAGCATCAATTATTTTTCCTGTTTTTTCATTTAAAATTAAAATACCGTCCTGGGCTGTTTCAAAAAGCCGGCGATAACGTATTTCAGAAACCGCTAGCTTGTCATGACTATCTTTTTTCATATTTTTTATGATACTAATTATGTTCAAATAATACCACGATAATGGGAAAATACCTAACCTTATAACTTTTTATCCTTATTCAACGCCTGCAACTTAAAAAGAATTCCGATTGAAGGAATTCTTTTTTTGGCAAGGCGATGGGGAATTTAAAATCATATCTTATCCAGCTCAAGATGCTCGTTAAACTCAATTTCTTTTACAAAATCAGGCATATGGCTGATTAAAATGATAGCGCCTTTATACCCGTTTATAGCCCGCGCGATAACGGGAATGTGGCGGAAATTAATATGGTTTGTCGGCTCATCTAATACTAAAAGCCCCGGCCGCATAAGGACAAGCCTCGCGAAAGACAATAACCCTTTTTGGCCTTCGGATAACTGTGATATTTTACGATTCATTAGCTCTCCGGTAATAAGAAAATTGGCCGCGACAGCCCGCATATGTTCTATATCGGTTCCTTCCGCCATACAATTTTCCAAAGATTTAAAAACCGTGCTGTCAAAATCCAACGTGGCAAAATCCTGGCTGTAGTAACCCACGATCACTCCATCCATAATTTTTGCGCTTTCGCCGGCCTTATCTACCAAAGTCCTAAGAAGAGTGCTCTTGCCTATCCCGTTCGGCCCGGAAATCAACATACGGGTTTTTTGCCGTAATACTATATTAACATTCTTTATTATCGGCTCGTGATTTTTAATAATCTTTACGGAATTTATGGTAACGACATTTCCTATAATCTCCTGGTTTGGAATATTAAAATCCCGTATAGTTTTATCTTCTTTTCTCACCTCAACTTTATTTTCCTCCATTTCTTCCGTTTCCTCTTTTAATTTTGATGCCAATTTTCTCATCTTGCCGCCTTTATGCGCAAAAAAATTAACTTTTTCTTTTCGGTCTTTGATTTGCTTTTCCAACTGGGCATTTTTCATTTGCTCCCTTTCGATTCTGTTTTGTATCTCGGCGACTACGGAATAATAGTCACCGACGTAAGACTCTATTTTTTTTGTAAAAACATCAAGATAAAGCACACCCTCGGTAAAAGAATTAAGAAAATCCGCGTCGTGTGAAATAACGATAACGGTTTTGTCATACATTATTAAAAATTGGATCAGGTGTTCAATGCCCGCTTGGTCTAAATTATTCGTCGGTTCGTCCAGAAGCAAAATATCCGGATTTTGGATTAAAGCAAAAGCCAAAAGAATTCTGGCCTGCTGCCCGCCGGACAAATCGCCTACTCGCCTGTCGGTTGGAATTTCTAGATTTACCGCCTCCATAGCCTTGCTGATTTTGCTTTTTAAGTTAGCCGGAACTATTTCAAAAGCTTTGGCAAAGTATTGCTCCACGGTTAAATTAAAATCCTCTTTCGCCACCGCCTGAAACGCCGTGCCGATTGTCGCCCCGCTGGCTATAAATATGTTGCCGCCGGTCGGTTTTATTTTTTTTCTGATTAAACCGAAAATCGTGCTTTTGCCGGCGCCATTTTGCCCCATCAGAGTAAGTTTGGCGCCCGCGCGCACGCTAAAACTAACTTCATTTATGAGTGGTTTTTTATGTTCATATTCAAATGTTGTCTCGTCGAATCTTAAAATTACTTCCTCTGCCATATATTTATGCTAATACTACACATTATTCCGATGAAAGTCAAGTATGGCGGGTAATAAAAAGCTTCTCCAACTACGGGGGAAACTTTTTTGCGGAAACCTAATTTTTTATGCGTTTTGCCCCGCTATAAATCCGGTTGTCCAACACAATTGCAGGCTATATCCTCCCGAAGGGCGGTTGATATTAAGGGCATCGCCAATAATGTATATTTGCGGCACAATGCGCGATTGCATTGTTTTAAAATTTATTTCGTGAAGATCAACGCCTCCCGAAGATACAATCGCTTTTTCCGCTCCCAACAGCCCTTTTACGTCCATTGGAATAGCTTTTATACAATCAATGATTCTTTTTCTATCTTCACGCCGTAAACTATGGCATGCGGTTTCGCCGTCTATTTGAGTTATGCCGAGTATTGCCGGAACAAGCGGCGTGGGAACCAGAGAACCCAATACATTCTTTAATTTTTTATTGCTTTCTGTAGTAAGAATATCCTGAAACCTTTGTTTTAGAGCGCCATGGTCAAGAGTGGGAAATAAATCAAGTGTGATAATAACTTTTCCGTAGCGCAACAAATCCCCGATGTCCTTGCTCATATTTAAAACCATAGGCCCGCTAATTCCAAAATGCGTGAATAATATTTTTCCTTTTTGAACATATTGCTTTTTTCCATCCTGCAATACCGTAAGTTTGATATCAGTTAATGTTACGCCCGCTATTTTTTTTACCCATTCATCTTTAATCGCAACGGGAACGAGGGCGAAATCGTTTTTTATGATTGTGTGCCCCATTTTTTCAAGCCACAAAAATCCCTCTCCCGTTGATCCTGTTTCAGGATGGGATACGCCTCCCGTGGCGATAATGCACGACTTTGCTGTGAGAGTTTCTCCTTTTTTAATTTTAATCGCGACGCGCTCGTTTTTTTCATCAAAGGAGAGGCCGGTAACCGTTGCGTTTGCCCTTATTTCTACGTCTCCATCTTTCATATATTTTACCAGCGCGTCTAATACTGATTGCGCTTTATCCGAAACGGGAAAAACCCTGCCTTCAGCTTCTTCCTTGGTTTCCATACCCCGAAAATTAAAAAATTCAAGCGTTTTTGCAACATCAAATTGTGAGAATGCGGACATAAGAAATTGGCTGCTCCCTTTGTATTGCGCGGCCATGGTGCGGATATTCTGCTTATTGTTTGTCAGATTGCATCGCCCGCCGCCGCTTAAAAGCAACTTCTTTCCGAGCGTTGAATTTTTTTCAAGCAATAAAACTGATTTGCCTCGCATAGCCGCAGAGCCCGCGGCAATCATTCCGGCCGGACCGCCGCCAATCACTACAACATCCCATTGTGTATTTTTTTGAATTGTCATATTTCTATCCTAACACAAATCTTCTTTGTATGAAAAACGCCCCGATAAACGGAAGTCTTTAAACAGAATCATAGTAGAGGATGTTAGAACCAAGATAATGGCTCAAAAAAAATTATATTGTTCTGGCGAGGGTATAAAAAAACACGGGGTTAACCGTGCGGAAACTATCTTTATGGCTGTGCTTTCTTTTTTGTAAGAAGCTGCCAAAGCAGAAGGAGCTGTTCGGAATCGCCGAAACCAACGAGCGGCGGAAAGTCGGGCGGAATATCTGCCGCATCTTCTACAGGCAAAAATTCACTAAGCAGAATACCGGTTTCCGTAAGGTCTAACATGGGGTATAATCCCATAAACAAACCAAAGGTTCCCTGTTTTGTTGTAACCCTATAGTATTCAAATTCACTGCCCAGTTCTTCACCAGATAAAGTCTCCCCATCCTCACCTTCTTCTATCAATGCTTTTTTAAGAGAATCTGAGAGATTTTGAGGAACGGCAAGGGTCCCAATATCGACGTTTTCAAACCCGTGCTCTTCTAACATCTTCTTCATTCCTGCAATAAAAGTTGTATTGGACAATGAAGATATATGAATCATTATTTTCTCCTTTCTTTCCTTGAAAGAGCTTACCAAATCAAAAAGACCCCGTCAACAGAGTCCCTTTGAACAGACCATAACAAAAAATGTTATAACCAAAATTATGCTAAATAAAGAGTGTGCGTTTGTAGCCAATTTTATTTAGCGGATTTTATAGGTATCTCAAACCAAAATGTACTGCCCTTCCCCTCTTTACTTTTAAACCCAATTTTTCCTTGGTGTTGTTCAATAATATTTTTGGCAAGATATAGTCCGAGGCCGAAAGCGTCAGGTTGCATTACTGAAGCATTTGATGCGCGAAAAAAACGAGTAAATATCATTTTTTGCTCCGACTGGGGGATGCCAATACCCGAATCGGTAGCTTCAAATCGTATAAAATCACCTTTCAACCGAAGCGTAATAACGACTTTTCCGTCATTTTTAGTATAAGCGACCGCATTGCCCACTAATACATCTACCGCCACTCTAATTTTCTCCCCATCGCCATAGATGGGCGCAGAATTAACTGCTAAGGGAATATATTTACAAAAAATATTTTTTAATTCACATTTCCTCAACGCTTCATTTATAACACCGCTGCAAATATTATTTATGTCCACTTCTTCCGTTTTATATCTTACACGCCCCTCTTCAACATCCATAGCTGTAAGTAGATTATGAATGCGATGAGCGATTTCAACGCTGGCGTAATGAGTGGCTTGTAAAAACTTACGTTGAGTTTCTTTCAGTTTGCCAAAATCACCATTTAAAAGTGTTTCCAGATTCCAATTTACCGCCGTGAGCGGTGTTCCTAATTGATGGGAGATAATTTCGATAAATTTACTGCGAATTTCATTTAGTTCCTCGATGTGCCGCTCTGTCTTCTTACGTGTTGTTATGTCTCGCACAACTACTGAGGCACTAATCACGCTATTGTCTTTCGTTAAAATAGGAGAAATAGATAACGATACCTCTACAATTGAGCCGTTTTTTCGTAATGCAGCGCCATCATAATTTAAAACAGATTCTCTTTGTTTAATTTTTCCGATAAACATCTGCAAATCTTTCTTTTTTTCAGCATCAAATAAAATTAGTGACGATTTTCCAATAACCTCTTTGGCGGAATAACCAAACATCTTCGCCGCGCCGCCGTTCCAGCTCGTAATAATACCATCAAGCGACACGCCAAAGATGCCATCCTGCGAACTATCCACAATTAATTGAATTTGGCGCATTGATTCTTCTGCCTTCTTGCGCTCGGTAATATCGCGCTCAATACAAGAGATACCAATAACCTTGTCATCTTCTTTAATGAGAGAGCTGGAAAAAGCTATGTTAATCCTTTTACCATTCTTATGCACCCTCACGGAATCATGGTCGACAATTACTTTCCCCGCTTTAATTTTATTCATCATCGCGGACAATTCGTCTCGCATTTCAGGAGGGAATAAAAATGAGATTGATTTGCCGATTGCTTCCTTAGCGGAATAACCAAACATTTTCACCGCGCCGCCGTTCCAGCTTGTGACGATGCCATCCAGCGTCTCACTGATTATTGCGTCAATTGAGTTTTCTACAATTAATTCGAATTGATATGATTTCTGTTCCTCATTTTTATGTTTCATACCAATGTGGCGGCGACTGGCTTCTTTTGCGGGCATATTATTGAGCGATTTATTAATTTTTTTATATTTTAATTTTATCAAAAATTTCTATGTTCAAAAAGACCTCCGATAAATGAGGTCTCTTCGGACAGATCGTCGTAGATGACGTTAGAACCAAAATTATGCTAAATAAAGAATATGTGTTTGTGGGCGGGAATCTTGACAAAAGCTACGTAAATTGCTAGTATAAAAACGGAGGTTTGAAAAATGGAACAGTATTGGTTCTTCGTATGTATATTGATATTAATTGGGCCTTGTATAATGTTAAAGACTTGGCGTTGGTGGACTACAACAAGTGAACAGCATGATGGCGGCGATCCAAGCGAGCAATCGCAACAAAATAAACATCCCTATAAGGAAAATGCGGTTCAAACTCAAACACCAAAAGAGCCAACGAAAAGAGAACTTTGTGCATTAAAATTTTTAAAGGTCCAATTTACTCTTCACGGATTAACAACCTTTGCTTCTTGGAGTGGCTTTGGCGTAGTGACAGATTGGCCGCAACCCAAATACGAAAAACAAATAAAACTCATACCAAGCTTGTGCAAGAAATTACTTCCGAAAAATTACTTTTACTGCGGTCCGGAAATGGCAGCTGGTGGAGCGCTTGTGTTCTACGTATGGAGAAAAGATGACCCACGGTTAAAGAGCTACCTCAAAGTAAGTGTAGAAGATTATATAAGAGGTCAAAAATAACATGCGATCCTGCAAATATTGCAGGATTTTTTTATGATCAAGAACCTCTCTTAGTAAATAAAAAAATATTTGGATCATTATAAAGGATAAAACTAAGATAGACTAAGAAGGATTATATTTTTGTTGCGGGGGTGCAAAAAAAGCACCGCGCAATGCGGTGCATAATAGTCTATTGTTCAGACTCTTTATTTTTCTCGTCATAGTGATATACGAGTTCTCGGGTTTTGAAATAAGCTGGAAGCAACTTTGCTTCCTCGTACTCAAAGTGCGAACCCAGCACCCAACAATTATCCAAACACTCATTTCTTACTTGCATGAAACCGACGCAGATTCCATTCTCATCAAACCAGGTGCATTGTTGCCACCCGTAAGACTCTTCGTCACTCCAGTCCTCAGTTCCCCGAGATTCGTAAAGATGGCATTGGTACAACAATTGTTTTGCTTCTTTTAGAGAAATATGTCTCGCAATATACTCATCTTTTTGCCACTCTTTCTTCAGGGCAGTAATCAACAGGGTTTCGGTTTCCGCATCAAGTTGGCCCTTGAGGGCTTTGAGGATGGCGTGACTATAACGCGATAAACCGCGCCGTTTCTCCATCATTCTGTAATATCGGCCGACGAGAATGATGATTGGAGATAGTGGCAGAGTTATTGGCAGTGAGGCCACCATCACCCCTAATGCACTTTCATCATACTCCTTACCAAAAAGCCAGGAGCTGCTGTATGAATACTCAATCTGCTTTTTCTCCAAATTGATAGCGATGCCGCAATCTGCCCAGCACTTGTAATCAGACCGCCAAAACTGCATATGGATCATCTTCATGGGCGGAACAGGATGCGCGGGAAAGATTTTATTTAAACTAGAGCTGGGCGATTTATAATATTTTCCGAACACTTTTTCGTTCTCTTCTTGGCGGCGGCGTTCCCAATCATTATCAACGCGTAGTTTTAATCGCAGAGGAGGTCTAACCCAAAGGAAAATTCCGCCAAGCGCAATATTGAAGAAAAAACTAATTTGTTCAAGGAACTTCTTCATCATATCTCCTTTTCATGAGAGTTTAGCATTATTTAATTGGTCTGTCAATAACTTCAACTCCTCCTCCCTATCAAAAAACTCCTCTTATTTTAGAGAAGTTTTTTGCCACAGACCATCGTAGATGATGTTAGAATCAAAATTATGATAAATAAAGCAGAGTGGAAATTTAATTTATAAAAAATCTCGGTTTTCTCCGAGATATTATATTAAAGCAATATTAGCTTTTTCAAAATATTTTATTACGCATTCCGGTAGAGCTTGTCCTTCAGGTAAAGATTGTTTAATCGTGCGCAAAATCTGTTCAACATCCTCCATCGTAAATATCTGAAGATTTAAGAATGCTGATAATTTGCCATATTCCAATAATTGGCGATTTTTTGGTAGCATAGAATCATCCAATAGTGCAGTATCAAGTTTCCCAGATTCTTTCGCCATTAGATACAGAACAGTTAACCATTTGCCAGCCAGTATCTTAACAAAAACTTCCGCTTCGTCTTCAATATTATAAGGAGGTGGAGGATTATTTTTTTCATCAATATAATCCTGGCGAAAATTTTTATCTATAATATATTTATAGAGAGTCACGATTTTTAGAAGAGCCATCATGCTTGCTATTTTCAATCGTTCATAAATCGTGATCCGTTTCGCTTCTTCTTGCAAGCGCTTTATAGCAAGCGGCTTGGCAATGGGCAATATCAACTCGTATGCTGATTTTGTCATTTTTATCTCCTCCTTGAATAAAGTTACCAAATCAAAAAGACCCCGTCAAACGGAGTCTCTTCAAACAGGGGCGGTAGGAAGCTCACGTCGTCAGCCGACAAGGAGAGTCGGCTTCCTCTTTCGAGAACCTTCGGGTTCTCGAATAACTCTCCGCAGAATGTAGGGAAAAAACTTTTTCCCTACCACCTTTTGTTCGATTCCTGGATCCCCGGGTCAAGCCCGAGGATGAGATATGAAAAACGCCCCGCTTCTGCGGAGCATTTTTCATACAGGGAAGATAGAATTGGAATGGAACAGCATTGAGCAGATGATTCTGAAATGGAAGAGGGTGTTTTGGGGGTTTGAGGTGTCGCCTGTTGCTAATTGTTAAACAAAAAAGGACCCGATCTAATAATAGGGTCCGATTATCATATTACGATTATCATATTACTTTGCAATGTGTCTAAAATTATGATTGCTGATTCGTCTCGGAAAGTGTCAAAAAATTCCTTGTTATTAGCAATTTGATAACTCTTTGAAAATCAATGTTACCAAAATCACATCCCGTAGTTCTTGATAGCTCGCCTAACGAAATAGGCGTTATGCCGCGCAATTGCTCGACAAAACTGAACATATGTTCATTTATCATTGTTGGGTTTTGGTTGCCTGGAGTTGAAGACATCAAGTAGCAATCATCTTTCTCTTTACGCCAGCGAAAAATCTTAGAAAATGAGACAACCATGGATGGCTCCAATGAAATATCTCGACTGTTATTAGTTGATTTTTCACTATTGGATATAGGGTTATCCATCCAGGGATCTTCACCCTTGCAATCATTCGTATACGCTTTGGCCGTAATACGACATCCGCCATAACAGTTTGTTATTTGCTTGCATGACCTGCAGCGTTCCGGAACCATTTGATGATCCCGCCACTCTCCCATTTTTTCCCAAATCGCTTCCAGTGATTCCCTAAGGATATTGCCATGGGCCCGCGGATTGTGCGAACATGGCCGCACATCGCCATTATTGGACACAGATACTATGGTTTTTCCGGCCTGGCATTTGCGCTTCATGAAAAATGGATTTTTGGCTTTTACCCATGCCGGAAAAACGCATTTGGCCATGGCTTCAAAAATATCAACTTTCATACCGAGATTTTCTTGAATCCACATCAACTCTTCAATCAATGATACTACTTGATCCCGCGTTAACAGATTATCAAGATCGGGATTTTGCAAATTCAGTCCCATAGGAGTGGCGCCAAATCTCTCTACCCCGAGATCGGCGCACCCTTTTGCTGTTTCCCTGATGTCGTGAAAATTATGCCGATTTACAACCATGTTGATGGCAAAATGCTGTTTGTTTGCAATTACTAATTTAGTATTTTGCAAAAAACGAGTTAAGTTGCCGCCCCCAGTCATAAAACGATAGGTTTCAGCGTTTAAAGACGGGCAAGAAATCAGCATGCCGTCCAAATAACAGCCCATCATATATTCCAATGCTTCCTGGTCAAGCAATAGCAGATTGGTGTTTAGCGATACATGCATGTTGCAATCCTTAAAATATTTTATCAGATGTTTTGTCAGATGTTTTCTAACAAGAGGCTCGCCTCCGGTTATAACCATAGAAAATACACCAGCTTCGACTATTTTCTCCGCCATTAACATAACTTGAGCATCTGGAAGGCGACTATCCCACCACGACAAGTAAGAGCTTAAAATAGTTTTGCGGAAAAATAACGATTGTGATATTATTTTTGTATATGAAAAGTTTTTTAGCAATGTGTGTAGTTATTGCAGGTTTGGCAGTATTATTAGGAATGGGTCAGAAAGATACTTGGTGGGTAAATATATTATCATTCGGCGCAATTTTTGGAGGTTTAGAATTTTTTGTTGAAAGTAAAATTGACGAGAAAAAGGATAAATTAAAAGAGGAGATATTAGAAGAAATAGAAGCAGAAAAGGAATAAAATAATTGGCTAAATTTAGCTACTTTTAGACACTTGACGAGATTTAGCTAATATGGTAAAATAAGAGTAATAAGGAGGTTGGAAATAGGGTCTCTATACCCTTAAAAATAGAGGGCTAACGATACACATAAGTTAATAATTAAAAATCAGTAAATAGGTTTTTAGTAAGGCACTTATGGCTAGCTTATGTGGGGATTTCCGCAAGGAATACCCTGCAAAGCAATTTGTTTGGGTTGTAGAGCGCAAGTTCTACTCCCACATCTGTTAGCCACAGGTGCTTTTTTGTTAGAAAATGCAGTTGCCGTAGGAAAAACAAATTGCATTTATGACAATTATAAGGACAATAGCACGCGACGCAATAACAGGAAAAATAATCCCACTTTGGTTAGCGAAGTTAAGACCGAACACAACCGTGATTGAAAAAATAAAAATACAAATTCCCTTAAAAAGGAAAAAGTGAGCGCGAACTCACTTTCTCAAAAACTTGTTAAAAAATTAAACTAAATTCCTACGGCAACTGCCATAAAAATAAGCTAATTTTTTGTATAAGAAATATAACACAAATTATACTTCTTGTCAATATTATAGCACGAAATTGAAGTTTATGAAATACACGATAAAGAATTTCAGGGAGGACTTTGGAACGGAGGAAAAATGTTTAAATTATATTTTTTACGCAAAATTCAGTAAAAAATATGTTTGTCCGTCTTGCAAAAAGCAAGCGGGATTTTATAAAGTTAGCGGTCGGAAATGCTACGCCTGCGCCGCCTGTGGACAACAAATACATCCGTTAGCGGGAACTATATTCCATAAAAGCCCCACGCCTTTGACTTTATGGTTTTATGCGATTTATCTTTTCTCGGCTTCCAAAAACGGAGTATCCGCCAAAGAACTGGAACGGCATTTGGGTTGCACTTATAAGACCGCTTGGAGGGTAGGAAAACAAATCAGAGCTTTAATGGAACAGAAAGGCGGGATGTTATCGGGTATCGTAGAAGCAGACGAAACTTATATCGGCGGAACACGAAAACTAAAACATAATAAAATGCAAAACAAAACCGCCGTTGTCGGCGTTGTAGAGAGGCAAGGCGAAGCGCGCGTTCGCAAGTTGGAAGATATGAGCCGTTATTCTATTATGGGATATGTAAAACAGAATGTAGTTTCAGGAAGCCGTTTAATGACGGACGAAGCGCAGGCGTATTATAAAGCCAAAAAGGATTTTCGCCATAAATCTGTAAAGCACAGTGCAAACGAATATGTGCGGGGAAAAATACACACGAACACAGTTGAGGGCTTATGGTCGCAAATTAAGCGGTCTATTGACGGGACTTATCACTCCGTTTCCCCGAAGTATTTGCAGGATTATTTGGATGAGTTTTCTTTCCGCTATAATCACCGCTCTTCCGCTTCCCCGATTTTTTCTTTGCTTCTTTCACGGGTTTAATCGCCTTGTTTAGGAGGTTAAAGAATTTTTCTTTGCTTGAGTTTGACATAATTTTATGGTATAATTATACTGTAATAAATAATCAAAATCAAGTATGCAAAACCAACTTTTAATACAATATGGAGCTATAAGGGCAATGATTGGCTCTAATGTAGAAACAATCAAAAAGTTGATAGACCAAGCGGAAAATTTAAAAAAAATAGTTGAAGGCTTAGGAACTGGTAATGAAGAAATTAAGAGGAATATAAATGAAGAAATAGCAAAAATAGAGAATACTATTGGCGATTTGATAACCCAAACTGAAAATTTGTTTGATAAATATAATGAATTTGTCAAAGATGTTTTCTCCAAATAAATTATGTCTGATTTATATAAGCGTGTAAAGAATTTGGAGGAACGAGTTTCTAAAAACGAAGAAGGAAGTTTTAACACGGGCAATAACAGTCAAGTTCGCGGAATGATAGCGTTGATATTTACGATTTGTTATGTTGGATTGCTAATTATAACATTTTTTGGAACACTAATTTATAATATCTTAGCGTCAAAATATTTTGAAGGGCTGGAACAGTTAACCTTAAAAGACACAATTTTATTGATTTCGGGAACACTTAGTGGTATGTATGGTTTAGTTTTAGGTTATTATTTTAAATCAAGCAATTAAGCTAACTTCTAAATTAAAAACCCCCTATCGGAGGTCTTTTTTATTTCCTTATTTACTTGCTATGAGGGGATAGTCGCCATCTGGAAGATCTTGACTTTTACATTTAGAGTCAAACTCCAGATGATAACAATGGCGGCACCTGAGATTGCATCTATCGGTTATTTCCAATTGCGCAGTCAATGGCCTGGTTAGAGATGACATTTTGTTCTCGCTTTCTGTTGCGAACTCGCAACTTGTCAAGGTGCTTTTTCTCCATCCAAAAAAGCGGTACAGTTAAGTATCGCTTTTTTTAATAGAAAAAATCAGCTTATCAAAAACATGCTTGATATTTTTATTTTCTAACCAATATTGGCGCATTAGTTCTCTGTATTTTAAGTGTTGAGGGTATCCTTTTTCGTATTCCTCTATCAAATCGGAAAATTCCAGATTAAGCAACTCGGTCAGTGTTTCTTTGATGTTATAGGCACTTTCTTTATCCAGTTTTGACAGTTCATCCTTAAAAACCAAACAAGTGCATAAATGCAATAATTCGTGCATAATAATCCTTTTTGGCCTTGTGCTAAGCACATTCACAAAAAAGAAACTTTTCGCATAGGTACAGCGATCATTAGTTGTCAGATAAACCTGTATGGGGTTGGCCGGCGGCGGACATCCAAATATTTTTTTCATTCTGTTGAAAAATTCATTCTCAACCAAACTCCATGATTCTTGAATATGTTTCACACTCTGGTTCAAATCAATTTTATTATCTTCAATAAACTCTTTGATGAACTTACCAAGATTATCACTATTTAAATCTTCTCCGAATTTTTCTGTAAACAAATTCAAAATTTTAGAGTCGCCTCCTTTATATTTTGCCCTGGCTACGGCAATATAGTTTTCTATATCTTTGTTTAAATCGTATTGAAATTCTATAAACATAATTTTTATATAAATTAGGCCTACCTTTTGAAGGGCAGGCCTATCGGTACTTAGCTACGAGTCGCAATCGCAGCTGTCACACTCTCCACCGTTGCCATCGTCGCAATCATAACAGTTTTCGACAACGGCAATCGCAACCACTTCCATTTCCTCGAAATCGAAATCGGTGTCTCTCATGGTTTTTCTCCTTTCTCGCCTTATTTTGACCGCTTTCAGCCCAGTTTAGCCAATCGTTTAATTGGCTAATTTAAGCGATACACACTGGGAAGCAGTTCGGCCTCAAAGAACGTTCTGCCCCATTTATATCATAATATTGAAAAACATGTCAAGTTCCATTCCCATCTGCCGTCCATCAAAAAACTCCTCTTATTTCAGAGAAGTTTTTTGCCACAGACCATAGTAGAGGATGTTAGAACCAAAATTATGCTAAATAAAGATATTGTATTTGTGGCGAGGGTATAAAAAACGCTCCCCGAAGGAGAGCGAAGTATGAATGAAATTTATTTAATAAGGAACGAGGGATAAAATAGATAAAATAGCAAGAGGGTAATTGTGGCTATACCGAAGGAATCAAGCAAATATCTTCCAATTTTGTTTCTCAGAGAGTCCCTACAAATAATTCCCATAAAAATACGACCGAAAAGGGTCCCTATGAAAAAGCAGAGCCAATGAAGTAGATATACCATTTTCCCTCCATTCAGAATAAATATATACTATTTGAGCCATTTTGTCAATGGCAGTTCTAATTCCCGCCCCCCATCAAAAAACTCCTCCAAATTAAGAGAAGTTTTTTGATACAGACCATCATAGATGATGTTAGAACCAGAATTGTGCTAAATAAAGAATATGTGTTTGTGGCGAGGGTATGAGTCTCTGTCACATTGTTACGCACGATATTTTAAATAAAAAAAATCTCGCTGGTGAGCGAGATAGAATGTGCTGAACGTGCGCGATGTCGATTGTGTTTAGTTAATGGCATTCGTGTTACAGCTTCTCGGCCTCGCGAAGCGCCTCGCTGGCCTCGGCCAGAGCAACATCGGCTTCCGCCATGGCCCTTTCGTGTGCTTCTGCCAGCGTGTTCTCTTCCGCAATCAACATCTCAGCGGGCGAAGGAAGGTTGAGATATGCCTCAAACTCAGCAACCGAGTTGAACTCGTGGGTGCTGATGTTTTCGCCGGCGTAGACGGAGTACAGTTCAGAATCGTACATCGGTTCGGAAAAACCCAGTCCGATCTTTCCGCCGTCTTCGACTCCGAGACCACAGTTCACTGCACCCTGGCCCGTGCCATCGCTGACGGACACGTAGAAACCGGGCTTCAGGTCGGCCGTGTCAATCTCCTTGACTGGCACGGTACCCCAGTTGATGTCCTCTCGGAAGTTCTGTGTCTGCTCCATATACCACTCTTCAAAATCCTCTCGCGACTTGAACAGCTGCCACGGCGTCATGTAGAACTTCATCTTCTTTCTCCTGTTTTGCTGGTTTGCTTCTCACCCCGATCCAAATGATTTTGAAGTGGGAAGTTGAAGGGGCAAATTCATCTGCTGTTGATTGATGATTTGCCCAAGTTGTTGGAGAACTGCTAATGAACCTGGGAATCCGAATATACGCTCTCTGGGCACATCTTCCTCGTGAGTCGGAAGAAGATGGGCCAGGCCGCGATCCAGGCCACTCCGGCAAGACCTTCATAGATGGTTCCTTGTTTGCGCGCCCATTCCAGAATTTTCGGACCCTTTCCTGCCGGAATCCGTACTTGTTCCCAGCAAAGGGTCCAAAGCGCAGGAATCATCCATGCACTGAAGAGACCGACTGCAATGAGCTGCACCCAAAAACTTTTCATTGAACTCTCCTCTCTTGGCTTTATCGCCAGAATGATATGGATGAGATCTTTTCAAGGGTGAGCAAAGGGAGAATTAATATTATTATTTCCCCGCCACTGTTTCATTTTTACCTTTGCAGGCAGTATAGCACACTTTAATGGTTTTGTCAAGGATAAAAGCGTAATTTTAAGCTAAATTTAGATAAAAATTAGTTTTAACCGAGACATTAGAACCAAAAGCTCCCCTTAATTTAGAGGAGTTTTTTTCACACAGGCCATAGTAGAGCCTCGACTCTCAAGCTTGCCGAGGCGAGGCGGGAATGTCAGAACTAAAATTATTCTAAATAAAGAGTATGTGTTTGTGGTGGGGGTATAAAAAACCTGCATCTTTATTAGGAAGATGCAGGAGGAATCAGGAGTAGTGAAGCAAGAGGGAGGGCTAGAGATCGATAATCCAGTGATTGTTGCCATGCATCATGCCCGTTATCAACTCGCCGCTCCCCATTACGAAACCACCCTCGAGTTTCCATGCTTCCCGTTCCGTCGGGCTATTACACGGGTAAACCATGAGTGCAATCTCATGAGGATGATTGAGCTCGTCACGGATTCGACGCCGCACCTCATCCCCTGAATATGATGTATTAATAATCTCGCCAACGACAGTTGCTATCTCGTCATTACTCATGTTGCGGTAGTCACGATTCATTACCGCTCTCCTTGCATTTGCTCCGTGGAGCATTGTTTGATTGTGCTAAAAGCAATATAGCACATTTTTGCCTTTTTGTCAGGGAAGATAGATTTGGAATGGAACAGCATAGAGCAGATGATCTTGAAATGGAAACGGGTGTTTTGGGGATTTGAGCTGTCCTCTGCTGCTGAGCGTTAAACAAAAAAAAGACCCGATTTATAAAGGGTCCAATTATCATTTCTGTACGCCATAAACAGCGCACATTTCCATATCAGGACTATTTATGTCACCAGTATCTAGATATGCCTTACTTCTGCATCCGCCGCTGCAAGCTTCTTTTTTGAGGCAAGAGCTCACGCATCTGCATTGTATATTTCTATATTGATTAAAGATTGGCGAATCTTCCCAAATCTCTTTCAGGTTAGCTTGACGAATATTGCCCGCAAGGAATTTCGGGTCTTCTCGTTGTGTGAGCGTTGGGCATAGCGATACATTACCGTAGGCATCAATAAATAGCATCGCATTTCCAACCCCGCAAGCCGGTGTCTGCCAATCACGAGTACTGGGATCGTGGCTGTCCAAAAATTGCATTTCGTTTTCTTGACCTTTTAGCAATTCAGCGAACGCATTCCCATTGATAAGCAAATCTGAGTTTTTTTCCGCATTGCCTATGTTTTCCAAAGACACAAACCGATGCAAAACTCCGAATTCCTTTTCCACGAAAGCCATAAATTCTTTAATGCAAGTAATATTATGGCTACCGACAGCGGTATTTATTCTAACGTCGCAACCCAATTCCAACAACATTTTGATATTAGCAACGGTTTTTTGATATGCGCCGTCTTTTCCACGCACATTATCGTGAATTTTTTCCGGTCCATCCAAACTGATATAAAAAATAATTCCGTATGGTTTATTTTTTAACAAATCGGTAACGCCCGCAGGGATATAAAGACCATTGGAGAAAACTGAGATTGGCAAGCATCTGTTTTGCAAGTCCGCAATTAATCTATCAGCGAACGGCAAAACAAATAATTCGCCACCAGTCAGCTGGATTTCCATAACCCCCAAATCGTCCGCTTGAGCAATTATGCTTTCCAATTCTTTTTTTGATAATTGTCCACGGGGATTGTTTTCGATTCCGTTGTAGCAATGCCGACATCTAAGATTGCATGTTTTGGTCGTTTCCAAAAATACAACCCTTAGTGGCGGGACAGACTTTACTTCCTTAATCATATTGCTGCTGCAACGCTCTCCGGATTCATGGAGAAAACCGCTGGTTTCCAATGTTTCCAATGCGGATAGCGATTGCAGGAGCAGATTATCTCTCATACCTTGGGGTAAATCGGGTGGGAAAAAAGATTGTAAAGGTCCTTTACGAATCCTATGTAGAACGATTTCTGTCATATCTTGATTAAGATATGCCTTTTCGGTCGTTCTATAATTATACAACGTGCCTAATCCAGCGTGGGGCTCTAAATATAGAACAACCTCATTCGTTAGGCGGCTGTACATCTGTCATCTCCTTTCTTAAAAAAGTAGGGAGAGCAGGAGCTCTCCCTATGTTGCGGGTTTCTACTTCTGAACCTCCTTGAAGGGGTTCTTGGGTGCCTTCTTGCAGTTCCCGCCGACGCAGGATCCGCCACCGCATTTTCGTGCGACAACCGTGCCGCCCACCCTCTCGTTGGTCAGGGTGGAAACCATGGGACGGAAGCTTTCCCAGCTCTTTGCTGTTCGCATCGTGGACCTCCTTGTGGTCAGATGCAGCTCAAATCTATCATATTACATATAATATGTCAAGAGGTGGCTATTTAAAGGCATTTTTATATTTTTTGATGAGCTTATAAGCAGATGTTAAGAAGAAATCAAAGGATTCGCCCGATTTTAGCCATCTGGCATATAGATGCGTAAAATAAACAGGCGCCGATACCCCGTTTATTTTTATTCTTTGGTGCTCTTCATAAAAGACAGCCTTCTGCTTTAAATATTTTTGTATGCGATAATCATTTAAAATAATTGGGGCAAGCAACTCGCTTAAGTGCCATTCTATATACGGACTCTCATATTGTTTTGGCTTTGTTTGTGGAAATAGCTCTTTCCATTTTTTGAAGTATAAAAAATGACAGGTCTCATGCATTATCACTTCCATTGCGTCCTTAATTTTATATTTATAGTTAACAAAAAATGACCAATCCTTTAACAGCCGAGGACAAATTGGATTAATAGACAGCATGGCTGTAATATCTTTTTTATTTTTCGACCAATTTGTATTGATAATTTCCGACAAGAATGAAAAATATTTTTTTTCAATTAGTTTCCAGTTTTTTTCCATCCTAACTTTATTTTTTTGAATAAGTTTTTTGTGGAGAGAATTATACTGTTTTACATAATCTAAAATAAATTTTTCTCTTTCTTTTTTTCTTTTAAAATCATAGACATGCCTTAGTTCAGGATGTTTTTTAAAAATATATTTTTCCCAGCCCCACTCATTATAAAATAAAAAACCATAGAGCCAATCAAGTTCCATTTTTAATGGGACCGTTATAAATTTTACTTTTGGCGTGTACATATTTGATTATATTTTAGCATAAAAATATGCTTTTTGCAAGTTCCATTCCTACCTGCCTAATCAAAAAACTTCTCTTATTTTAGAGAAGTTTTTTGCCACAGGCCATAGTAGAGGATGTTAGAACCAAAATTATGCTAAATAGAGAGAAAGTGTTTGTGGCAAAAGTGTAAATTTGCCCCACGAACCCGCACACTATTTATTTTAAAATTGCATCGGTTGCGCAATTTTTCATAGTTCACCCTTCACTCTATCAAAATACTCTTTTAAATTATCATAACTCAATCTATCTTTTATCTCATCTAACTTCACCCACTCAACTCGGTCGTCCTCGTGTTCAGGTTTTAAGTTATCAGTTATCGCCCTTAATAAATACATATGCGTGACTGTTTCCTCGCCCGTTTTGCTATTTGTGTATTCATTGGGCGGTAATTCTTTCATGATTTCCGTTTGCAATCCGGTTTCTTCTTCAATTTCTCTCAATGCCGTCTTTCGTATTTCTTCTCCCGGCTCAACATGGCCTTTTGGAAAAGACCAATCGTTCTCCTTTTTTCTGTAAATTAACAAAATAAACTTTTGTCCATTTTCTTCTTTAATGAGAATCCCGCCCGCTTTAATTGTTTTTCCAGTCATAGTATATTAATGTTGACTATTGTAATAATTAATACTATAATAACATAAAATATGCAACAAATATTAATCGCTACAAAAAATCCGCATAAGCAGAAAAAACTATCAGAAATAGTGAGTGGTTTTTATATCCCTGAAATAAAAAAAGATTTGCAGAGTATTGAAGAAAAAGGCAATAATTTTCTGGAAATTGCGGAAAATAAAGCCAAAGAATATTCCGAAATATATAATTGCTTGGCGATAGCGACGGACGGCGGAGCGGTAATTCCGGCACTAAAAGGCAAATGGGATCCGGTAAAAACAAGGAGATTCGCGGAAACCGACAAAGAAAGAATAGCGGAACTTTTAAAAATGATGGTGGGAAAAGAAGATAGAACGGAAGAATGGTACGAAGCTCTGGCGGTAGCGGATAAAGGAAAGCTTGTATTTTCTACGCAAGCCAAGGCAATGGATGGCACGATTGATAAAATATTTAATCCGAAATTTTATCAAAAAGGAATTTGGTTGTGTTCCATAACCTCCTTCCCCCAATTTGGCGGCAGAAACTTCTTCGAACTCACGGATGAAGAAAAGGCGGCAACGGAAGATTCGTGGGATAAATTAAGAAAATCTTTTGCACAGTTCATGCAAAAATAAAACACCATCGCGCAGATGGTGTTTTATTGGGGGTTTGAGTTGTCCCCTATTATCTAATTACCGTCGACTTAAACCATTTTTCTTGGAAATCAACTAATTTGAGTATCTCTTCGTCGCTTATTTCTTTAAAATTTTCAGGTACAACAACGAGCTTATCATCACTATCATTAGATCTATGTATTACGGCAATGCACTTGCCGGTGAATTCTTCAATCGGTTCATTTATCCCTAAAACATAAGCGTCTATTTCCTCGCCGTCCGGTGCTTTTGTATCCGGAACAAACCCATAGTTTACCTCATAAACAAAGCCGTATTTCGGATGCTTTGAATTAAGCGGGCGATCTATTTTTACTTTCACAATTTTGCCCAGAAACTCTGTCGCGTAATTGTTCATAAATCCAGATCTATTGAATTTCTATTTGTTTTTTTGCTGTGGCTATTCGGTTAATAAGCATATTATGAGATTTTAAATAATCAAAAACCTTTTCAATGTTTGGAAAAACATTCTTGCCAACCAAAATCCACATCATTGCACTATAAACAGATTTTTTATCTAAATTCACGTCTTTGGCAGAAGGAAATTCTCCCCCTGTTTTTTCCAAATAATCAAGCACAGAAATCAAAACCCGTCTTTTTTCATCGTCAACCTTATCATATTGAGGATTTAGTATTCTTTCTACAATATCTAAACTTTCTTCCGGCCTCCTTCTGAAAGAAATTAATAATTTTGCCAAATCGTCATCTGCTTTTAATTGTTCCGCAAGATGATTTTTATTGTTTTTACTAAAATACAATAGGACGGACTCCAAATATACTTCTGGAGAAACACCTTTAATAATTTTTTTGTTTATATCGTCTAATCTATTGCGATCAAATTTCCCATTATTTTTATGAATTTTTTTATAATCAAAATTATTAATAAATTCTTCCAGCACTGGGTATGTATCTTTTGGATCCCCATACCCGGAAGATATCATATATGAAATAAGTGCGTGCGGTAAAATTCCTTTCTCAATAAAATCATCAAACTTGACTGCTCCGCCCAATAATTTACCATGTTCATCCAAAAGCATTGGCGTGTGCAAATATTTTTTTGGCTCTAACCCAAGGGCAACTCGTACCATTTCTTGAAATTCTGCAATAGAAAGCTTGTCTTGCCCCCGTACAACATGCGTGACACCGAATGTTGTATCGTCAACCACTGAAGAAAGATGATACAGAGAACTTTTATCGGACCTCATTAGTGGAAAAAAGGGTTGTCCTCTTTTTAAGTTATCTTCTAACTTTAGAGTTACCCTTCCCCTAAGCAAGTCATCAATTTCTATTTCGTCAGTATACTGTTCAATAAATTTTTTTATATCAAAAAGAGTAAGCCCGGATTTTTTGTCTACAAAAGCAACATGTTCATCAAATAATTCTTCCAGATATTTCGCATAGATTTCTTGGCGTTCAGATTGATGCACGGATTGTCCGATCTCTTTTTGAGCATTATCGGGCGTTATATCAAATTTTAATCCCAATGTTTCAGTGAAAAATCGATAGATTTCAACAGCTTTTTCCTTATCGTGCTTTTCTTTATTAGTGTCATCAACCCTATAAATAATCTTTGAATCTTTACCTTTTGCCTTCTCACTCTTAGCAAAAGCGTAATTATAAAGATGTGTCCTTATTGGGCCGATTTTTTTATTCGATTCAACCGGTGACATACCAACTCGAAATACGAGTTTTTCACCCTTTTTTGTTTCCGCTTCTGCGGCGGCATCATCTTCTTTTTTTTGCGATGGATTCTCGAAGGGGTTGACCTTCATAATTTTATTAAAAAAATAACACGAAAAAATCACCTTCGCCTATTGCGAGCGTTATTTTTTTTGATTTTTCTCTACCTAATATAAGTTTTTTCAATTGATTCTTTTTTAAATCATTAAAGTGACAAATAGTTTTTATCGGCAATTTATAGAACCCCTTTTCTACAGCTCCTCTATCATTTGAATAATAGCTGCTCGAAAAAATATTAGCGCCAGCAGAAACACCCACAATCGTTTTATTTTTAAATAAGGAAAAATCAATATACTTTATATATTTTTTTAATAAGCGTTCGCTGCCACCAGGGAAAAAAATAACATCTGATATTTTCACTTGATTTTTTAGTTCCCTTGAATGCGGCGACGCCAGTATAAAAATTTTTTTCGCTGAGATACCTACGTATCGTTTACTGTACCTATCAAAAACACCTTTCCATTCTTCTTTGGCACGAGCAAACGGTGCTATTAGAATTTTAATACTCTTGTCCTTTGGGATATCTTTCTCTATTTCACGAATCATTATTTTTAATTTTGATTCAGCGGGATCGCCGCCGCCATGCAGGATGAGTTTAGTCATATATAAAAGTTTTTTTAATATGTTCCTTAATTATGTTTTTATTGATTATTAAATCGGCATATTTTTTAATCTTGCGTATATCTTTTATGACGATATCTTCAATACTATTCTTATCCCTTGCTGACAATACCGGGCCATTCTCTACATTTATTATGACATAAGACGGCTTGTCGATATCTTCGCCATTTTTAGCGGATATATCAATGGATATATTCCTGTGAAATATTTTATAAAGTTTCCACGCTAAATGATGAGCAAAAATAGTAAATAATTTTCCGGAATGATTTTGGGGATTTTTTCCCGCGACAGCTTCAATATTAGTTTTTCTATTCAATGAAATTACTCCGGAATATTTATTTCCGCGCCCAACGGCCCCAAAATCCCCCTTATCAAGGGCTGAACCAAACGCAACTAAATAAGCATGTTCTCCGAAGTCCTTTGTATTTATATTTATTGAGAAATCAAAATTTCCATCAAAATATCTGATGCCCGAAATAAATTTTTTTAATTCTTTTAAAATAATATCCTTGCCGATTCTATAAAAATCAAAAGATGGCGTTCGATCTGCTATGAATGGAATGCATACGGTTATATCAAAAAAGTTATCAGTTCTGGCAATCATTACTTTAACATCATATCCAGTGTAAGCAAATTTATTTTTAAATTTGTTGGAATTTATATAGTTTTCGATATCAATGGCCAATCTTTCAGTTATGGAATACGGGGCATAGCCGGAACAGATAATTGTATCATTGGATTTAAAACTTTCCGCAGTCAAAATATCCTTTTTTGTTGAAGGGGCATAAAACTGTTTTGCGTGCTCCTTGCCAATTCCATTATTGATATCAATTTTGTAAGTTATCGCATCTAAGATTTTTTTATCTCTAAACACTCCTCTAAAAACCTTTTTGCATGAATCAATGAACATATCTTCTATTGGAATAGTGCTATCACCAACCGTATCCACTGCCTTACCAAATAAATACGCAGTAATCGGTTTTATAATTTTCTTTGATCCATATTCTAATTCAGAAACACCTCCAGAAAGCACAATCTTATCTACCCAATGGTTTAAAATTCCTCCAAATTTTTTTAAGCAATACTTAGAATAAGTATTTGAAAAATCTTCTGCAATTAGATCGGCTAATGTATCAGGATGGCCGATCCCTTTCCTTTCGACAATATCACTTGTCTGTTGATTATTTTGGCTATAAAAATTAAAATTAATTCTCATAAGTCTGTTTGTCGCGCATCTTTTATATTATTTTACTTTAATTGTAAGTCATATTTTAAACAAAATCAACATTTTTGATACCTCTAAATTTGCTCAAATAAGCTGCGATATTTTAAAAAAGTTCCATTCCCATCTGCCGCCCATCAAAAAACTCCTCCAATTTCAGAGAAGTTTTTTGCCACAAACCATCGTAGACCCGCCCCGCTTAAAGCTGTTTGAGCATATTGATAAAAGCATAAATAAGCCGTATACAGTGGTGTGCCTTGCAGACGCTACCCTTGTCGCCCTACTTTTCGCCCATTACTTTAATATTAGCATAACTAGTTCTATATGAAAAACGCTCCGCTTCGGCGGAGCATTTTTCATACAGGGGCGGTAGGAATCGAACCCACGACAAGGGTTTTGGAGACCCTTGTGATACCATTTCACCACGCCCCCCCGCAAATAATTTAAAATTTAGATTTATGATTTTTGATTTAAAAAATTCAAATATTATTTGAATTTTTAATTTTCAATCTTCAATCTGAAATCTGCAATCTAAAATTACTTAGTTTCTTTATGGTTAGTGTGTTTCTTGCAAGTCTTGCAATATTTGGAAAGCTCTATTCTATTCTTCAATGTTTTTTTATTCTTTGAAGAATGATAGTTAACCTTTTTGCAAACCGTGCATTCTAACTTGATGAGATTATCTTGCGACATATACTTCAATTAATTTAAAAAATATTTCTAAGCCGTTGCGCGGACTTGAACCGCGGACCTGCTCCTTACCATGGAGCTGCTCTACCAACTGAGCTACAACGGCATGGTGCACGTTTAGGGATTCGAACCCCAGACCTTCTCGGTGTAAACGAGACGCTCTAACCAGCTGAGCTAAACGTGCGCTCTGGTGGGCAGGCAAGGATTCGCACCTTGGAAGGCGTAAGCCAGCAGATTTACAGTCTGCCCCGTTTGACTGCTTCGGTACCTGCCCCTTATTAGGCAATAAATTTTTATAACCAAGTTTATTTCCTAAATATTTAATTTAAGAAACAAGCCTGGTTGCGGGGCCCGGACTCGAACCGGGAACCTCAAGGTTATGGGCCTTGCGAGCTGCCAATTGCTCTACCCCGCTATAAAAAGAATAAAAATATGGAGCCGATGGTCGGGCTTGAACCGACGACCTGCTGTTTACAAAACAGCTGCTCTACCGCTGAGCTACATCGGCAAATTGCTCTATCAGCTGCCTGCCCCTCGAAGCCAAAGGCGAAGTGGGACTAAAATGGCAATTTTCCTTATTTTATTTTAAAAATTAGGATAGATTTCCACCCTAATCTTAGCTACATTTACGCACAATTAATTATAGCACAAGCCCTGCAAATACTCAAGTATATACCTTTTGGCTGCCCATCTTCCGTATTCTCTTCTTAAATTCCTTGATTTTCTCATTTTCGGGATTTGCCTGCTCTAGGCTATTTAAGGCGTGTGCCGCGAGTTCTTCCTCGCCAATCTGAATGCTTGATTCTACTAACAAATCCAGATATCTCGGATTTTTGTTATCAAGTTCCAAAGCCGCCTTAAATTGTTGCGCAGCCGAAACTTTATCACCCAATTCCGTAAAAATCAAGCCAAGGTTAATTCTCGCAATCGCCCTTGTCCCGTCCACCGACAATGCTTTTAAGTAATAAATTTTAGCTTCGTCCAGGTTGTTCTCCTCCCAGGCAAGATTGGCAATATCTAAGTATAACTCGGGGCTCTCAACTTTTAATTTCAATAAAAATTCAAAAATTTGACGCGCCTCGTTAGTTTTGTTATTACCCGCATAAAGGCGGCCCAATCCCATATAAGCTTCAACGTTTTTTTGATCCAGCTTAATCGCCTCAATATATTTTCCTTCCGCCAACTTCCAGTCAGCTTCTTTTGAAAGCTTTTGCGCTTCTTCCAAAAGCTCCGCAAGCTTGCTCTTTTCTTTTACCGGAGCGGAATTTAAGTTGTCTACTTTGGTATTTAAAACTTCCGAAGACTTTGCCTCCAACTGCATTAGCTTATCAACCGTTTTATCAAAGTGATGCTTAAAGTTTTCAGAAAAATTTTTAAAGAATGTTTTTGATTTTTGGCTTTTTTCGTCAAGGATACGTTTAAACCTGGAAGCTATTATCGCTTCTTTTACTTTCTTTGACTTAGGCGTTGCTTTTTCAACATCAATCAAACTCAAACTATGCAGCTTGCTGCTGATAATAAACACTAGCCCGCCCAGGCCGATTATTCCGATGATTATAAGAAGGATATACATTTGCTTAGTTAGTTAATCTCAAAGATTATTTATAATTTTTGAGATTTCTTTGAATTTAACGCTCGCTCCGCCGATCAAAAGCCCGTCGATATTTTTTTCTTTCAAGAATGATTTATAATTTTTGGCATCCACGCTTCCGCCGTACAATACTTTTATTTTTGGCGATTTTAAATTTTTCTTTATCGCCTTCTGGATTTTATTCGCGTCTTCCGGCGTTTCGGGATTGCCTGTGCCAATCGCCCAAATCGGCTCATAAGCAACTAAAATCTGTTTGTCTTTTTTAATTCCGCGGAAAGCCGTGTCCAGCTGTTTTTTTATAACCGCCCAGGTTTTTTTTGCCTTCCTTTCTTCCGCTGATTCGCCAACGCAAACTATAGGAGTAAGCCCGATTTCCAGCACGTGTTTTAATTTTTTATTTACCGTTTCGTAAGTTTCGCCAAAATATTTGCGTCTTTCCGAATGTCCTAGAATTATATACTTGCACTTTAAACGCTTTAGGTCAAGGGCTGAAACCTCGCCTGTATACGCGCCAAAATCAGACCAAAAAGCGTCCTGGCTCCCCAAACTCATCTTTTTAAAATCCAAAACGCGGCCTACCGGTTCTATTGAAGTAAAACTGGGGCAGATAATAAACTTGTGTTTTGGAGTTAGTTTATTAAGCTTTTTGGCGAACGCCACAGATTGCTTTTCATCCAAATACATTTTCCAATTGCCGACTATTATTTTCATAAAATTTTTCCTCCGTTTAAGATAAGGTGGGGTTACAAATATCCATAACTCCCCTTTTTCCCCTCTTACCTTAAGAGGGGATATTATTTTATCATCTTCCTGATCTTCTCCTCGTCTTTCATCGGGCCGATGAGCGCGACGTTTAATTTATCTAAGTCAAAAATTTTGTTCGCAACATTAATAATATCATTTTTTGTAACTTTATTTAACTTTGCCATATATTTTTCCGTATCCAAAATTTCACCGGTTAAAAGTTCTTGTTTGCCATACCACGCGGCAACAGATGAGGCATCCTCCAATTCCAAAACCAACCCGCCCTCAATGTTTTCGCGCGCCCGTTCTATCTCTTGCGCGGTTACGCCTTTGGCTTTTACGGCTTTTAATTCCGCCAAAATGGTTTTAATCGCCACCTGCAAATTTTCTTTATTTAATCCGGCGCGAATAATAAAAGCGCCCGTGTCTTGATATGGGCTTATCATTGATCGCACGTAATACGCTAATCCCCTTCTCTCGCGAATTTTTATAAAAAGGCGCGAGGACATTGTTTCGCCCAAAATATTTGATAAAAGCCCCAAAGCCGGCATCATCGGATCTTTGTATTTTAATGCCGGAAAACCTAAAGCGAGCTGAATTTGGCCGGTTTCTTTGTAATCAATTTTTATTCCCGAGGTAAAAGGCTTTAATGTCGCCTCAAATTCTGTCGGCGGATTATTTTTCGCCTTTACATTATTAAAGTATTTTTTCGCCAGCGTCACTGGGTCGCAACCTTCCATATTTCCAGAAAAAATTACAACGGCGTTTTGCGGGATATAATGCGTTTTAAAGTAATTTACAATTTCTTTCCGCCCGATTTTTGCCATTGATTTTTCATCGCCGGCAATAGACCAGCCTAAGGGCGAATTATCAAAAACTTCTTCCTCAATCATATCTTCAATATGCATCATCGGGTTGTCGCGATACATATGGATTTCTTCTATAATGACATTTCGCTCGCGATTCAATTCTTTCTCGTCAAATTTGGAGTTATGAAGCATATCGGACAAAATATCCAAAGCCTTTTCGCGGCGCTCGGCATTTATTTTGACGTAATAGCCGGTGTAGTCTTTTGAGGTAAAAGCGTTAAACTCCGCGCCATAGCCGTCCAATTCGCGCGAAATGGCGGCCGTATTTGGCCGTTTTGTCGTGCCTTTGAACATCAGATGCTCAATGTAGTGCGAAATTCCGTTTGTATCCGGCGTTTCATACCGCGACCCGACTTTAAACAAAACTAAAACAGCAAAAACCTTGGTAGATTTCTGCGGGATTAGTATTAGTTTAGAATTGTTGGGTAAATTATGTTTAGTAAATTGCATGTGAAGTTTTAATGAGGTTAGTTTGGAATTGCCTGCCCCGCGTAGCTCCTATGAGCGAAGTGGGGTTGGATAATGTGTGCTTTTGGAAATTCATTTTTTAAAGATACTTCTAAAATTTTTAGTATAAATTGTATTATCTTCTTTAGAAAATAAAACAAAATTTATAGCGTCGAAAATATACATTTCTCTTTCTAGATAAAAATCTAAAAAATCTTTTAAGGTTTTGCCTGCTATTTTTGAGGCAAACTCTACAGGATTACCGAATACACCTGTTCCTATAGACGGAAATGCTATCGTCCGTATTTTATTTTCTTTCGCAACTTCTAAACTATTCCAATAACACATTTTTAAAATATTTTCTTCTTGCCCATTTTCTCGGCCATAAACTGGCGCAACTGTATGAATAACAAATTTTGCCGGCAAGTTATATCCTTTAGTTATAATCGCTTCTCCCTTTTTTACCCCACCCTTTTTCTTAAATTCTTTGAATAACTCCTCCCCTGCAGCCGCATGAATAGCCCAATCAACACCTCCCCCAACTGCTATGTTTGCGTTTGCGGAATTAACAATAGCTTCTACATTCATTTGCGTAATATCACCTCTCATAGTGGCGACACTCGGCTGATAATATTGATCCATTCCCGGCATGAGATATACAAAATCAGGAATCATAAAGTTATTTCAAGAACACCGCTAATTCCTGAGTGGTAGGATTTGTACATTTTTCTCCATTTCTTTTTCCATCCTGTAATTTATAAAATGAAGATTCGATTACCCCGTCTTTTAATCTTATAAAAGCCAATAATTCCGCCTTCTTTAATTGCTCTCTTCTACTTCTAAGTATTGCTGACAACGATTTATTGGTATTGGTGCTCTTAACCTCTACTCTAAGCCAACTCTTATTTTTGTTATTTCGTATAGCTAAATCAGCCCCCCATTTAGAGGCAGCAAATACTTCAAAGTCAGCTTTTGAAAACAAATAAGCCACATAACTTTCTGCACAATCACCTAGCCAGTCGTATTCAGGAGTCATAAGACTATTAAAATTTATTTTTTAAAACTTCTTTTAACTCACCAATCTTTATCCTCTCCTGCTTCATCGTGTCTCTGTCGCGGACAGTTACGGCTTTGTCTTCCAAGGATTCAAAATCAACAGTCACGCAATACGGGGTGCCAATTTCGTCCTGGCGGCGGTAGCGCTTGCCGATTGACTGCGTTTCGTCATATTCGCAAACAAATTCCGTCAACAAATCTTCATATATTTTATAAGCCACTTTTGATAGTTCCGGTTTTTTGGAAAGCGGAAGCACGGCAACTTTATAGGGCGCAAGCCATTTGGGAAATTTTAAGACGATGCGGGTTTCGGTTTCATTTTCCTGGATTCCCGAATGGTTTCCTCGCCCTTGCTCGGAGTCGGGAATGACAGAAGATTTTTTCGCGGTCGGGGCTTGTTCTTCATTATAAGCTTCACATAAAACCGCCAAAACCGTGCGATCTACGCCAAAAGTCGGCTCAATTACATGCGGAACATATTTTTCACCGGAGACAGGGTCGGTGTATTTTAAGTCCTCTCCACTGGCTTTCTGGTGGTTTGATAAATCAAAATCCGTGCGGTAAGCAATGCCATATAATTCTTTTTTGCCAAATGGAAAATCATATTCAATATCAACCGTGCGCTCGGAATAGTGCGCGCGCTCCTCTTTTGGCACCTCCAAATCGTGAATATGCTTTTTAGAAAGCCCCAAAGATTCCATCCACGCATACATTTCTTTTAACCAATATTCAAACTTTTTCTTCCAATCTTTTTTATCAATAAAATATTCAATTTCCATTTGTTCAAATTCGCGGGTGCGGAAAATAAAATTGCCGGGCGTGATTTCATTTCTAAAAGCCTTGCCGATCTGCGCTATGCCGAATGGGATGCGTTTTCTGGATGTCTCTAACACCTGTTTAAAATCCACAAACATCGCCTGCGCCGTCTCCGGCCTGAAATACGCAACGTTAGCAGAATCTTCCGCCGGACCGATAAATGTCTTTAACATCATATTAAATTGGCGCGCTTCGGTTAACTCGCCGCCGCAATCAGGACATTTTATATTTTTACCATTCTTTCTACTATCGGAAGTCGGAAATCCGATAGTGTCTGCGCGGAATCGATGATGGCATTTTTTGCATTCAACCAATGGATCGGTAAAATTTTTAAGGTGGCTGGAAGCCTCCCAAACTTTGGGATTCATTACGAGGGCGGCATCAATTCCAATCATATCGGCGCGGTTATGCACAAAACGTTTCCACCACGCCTGCTTAATGTTGTTTTTTAATTCTACGCCAAGCGGACCATAGTCCCAGCTATTGGCAAATCCGCCATAAATTTCAGAGCCCGGGAAAATAAACCCGCGCCTCTTGCAAAGTGAAATTATCTTTTCTATTGTCGCTTCCATATTTAAAAATTTAATTACTGGATTCCCGAATATTGCCTCCGCTATCGCTTCAGCGTCGGGAATGACAAAGGAGTTACACTTTCATTATTTCCGCTTCCTTTTCTTCCGCAATTTTTTTGATTTCCACGTTTAGGTCGGCGACTTTTTTATCCAAATCCTGCTGAAGTTTAAACCTTTGGTCTTCAGCTATCTCTTTCGCCTCTTCCGCCGCCAAAATTTCATCTTTTATATTTTCGCGGAGATGGCGGATCGATACCCGCGCGGTTTCGGCTTTTTCGCCCACAAGTTTTGCCAACTGTTTTCTTGTCTCCTCGGTTAAACCCGGAATCACAATGCGTAAAAAGTTTCCTTCATTTATCGGATTAATATTTTTCCCGCAATTTCTTAGCGCGTTTTCAACTTCTTTTACAAGCGATTTGTCCCACGGGTCAACCACGATGGTTTTTGCATCAGGAATAGTAATAGAAGCAACGCCTTTTAAAGGCATCTTGCTGCCATAGGCATCAACCAGCACGCCTTCAACCATAGCGGCATTGGCGCGCCCTGTGCGGAGCCCGCCCAATTCTTCTTTGAAAAAATCAACGACTTTTTTAAAATCCTCTTTATATAAGTTTATGTCCATATATTTTAGATTGCAGACTTTTGATTGCAGATTGCAGATTTGATTCTGAATCTAAAATCATAACTCTGAATTTATTCAAGCCTCCTCGTTCCCATATAAATTAAATTTGAATTTGAGGGGTCAACCAAAAGCGCTGTTCCGGCGCGGCTGGTCGGCAATTTTTTTGTAACCCAGCTCTTGCCTCCGTCAAACGATGAATAAAGCGTGCTCGCTGTTGAATAATAAATTTCACTGCTTTTATTCGGGTTAATGGCCAAAGAATATATTTTGGCGGCGCCCGGCGGAGTCAGCAGGTCGATTTTTGTCCAATTTTCTCCATTATCCGCGGATGTAATAATTCCAAAGTTGGAAGTTAAATAAACCACGCTTCCGTTTTTTTCCAAATCAATATCAAATACTTGGTTTGAGCCGCTAAACTTATCCGTTTTTTGCCGCAAATCAGTCCAGACTTTTCCTCCGTCAACGCTTCTCCACAAACCATTGCCCTGCAACCCCACAAAAATTAAATTGTTATTTTTTGGGTGGATGGCCATTTTAACGATTTTATCATTAAAACGATTAATGGTTGTCCAACTTGCGCCTTTATCGGTGCTTCTTAACAGATCTCCGGTAGATAACCCGGCAAAAATAATATCGCTATTGCCCGGATTAACTGCTAAATAGCTTACATAAACTCCCGCCCTTGTGTCAAAGTAATAATTTTGCCAGCTTCTCGCGCAATCAATGCTTTTTAAAATCCTGTTTTGCGCGGCTATATATATAGTACATTTATTATTATAAGCTACGGCTACGGAATTTATGTACGTAGTACCCAGGTTTGAAGCATATTTCCAGCTTCCGCCCGCATCCCAGGTATAAAATAAGCCGGTAGTGGAGGCGAGATAAATCGCCATATTATCCTGCGGGTCAAAAACTAAATCCACGGCATTTATTCCGTTCATATTTCCAATGCCTTGAGTTGTCGGAACAGAATTGATTTGCGCCCAGTTTGATGCTTTATCAGTGCTTTTCCATACGCCGCCGTCACTGCCTTGGGGAGTGGTGGTGCCGATGGAAATGCAACCTGGTCCCGAAAGCGCTATAAACGCGAAGGCAAAAAAGATGCCGTATATTTTTTTCATAAACTCCGTAGTCCGTAATATGCAATTGCAATCCGTAATAAATTGCCAAAGGCGCTTTTTACAGATTGCTGATTACAGTTTACAGGTTACTATATTATCAAATTTTCAAGCATTAATTTAAAATTTATATTATTGCCTAAAAGCTGTTTCATTTTTATAAGCCGCTCTCCCAAAGAAGCAAAGTATCCGGCCGGCTTTAACCCTGAAATATTATTTAATAAATCACAATCTTTTATATAAATCGGGCTGTCATTTAAACTATATTTCAACAAAAGGATATCCCTGATTACTTCCAGCCAAAAATCAATTTTTTGCGCTATTTTTTCTTTAGCGGCCTCGCCTTTTATTGTGGATATTTTACCCGCTATGGCAAACCTCTCCGGATATCCGCCAAAAAATAATTCTTTAAATTCCTCTATATCTTCTCTTGATTCCGATACTTTTTTTGGATTTTCTATCAACTCCACCGCGCGCCCGGGTTTGCCTCCGGATAAGTTTACATATTTTTTCGCATCTTTGGCGCCATAATTTTTTAAAAAATCAAAAATCTCATCTTTTGACGCAGTCTTAAATTTTAAAACAACCGATCGCGAAATTATGGTCGGCAAAAGCCTCCCAAGCTGCGAGGTTATTAAAATTATTATTGCTCTTTTCGCCGGCTCTTCCAAGGTTTTTAAAAAAGCGTTGGCTGCCGAAACAGACATTTGTTCCGCGTTATTGATTACCAAAATCTTGCAAAACCCGCCATATGGGCTCAAGGACAGCCAGTTTATTGCCATATCAATATCTTCTTTGCCTATGGAGCCTTGTTCCATTTTTAAAAAATCCGGATTTGTATGCAATCTGTTAGCCACGGTTTTTAAAAGTTTTTCCGCTATCCATTCTGCGGCGCGCGCCTTTCCTACCGATTTTGGCCCGCAAAAAATATAAGTCTGCGCCAAACTATTATTTTCCGCGGCTTTTTCCAAATATGAAATAATATTTTTATTTCCCACTATTTCCATAATATAAAATAATGTTCGACTAAAAGTCCAAAACTAACATAATCATACCATTTTTAAAGAAATTAAAAAAGAGCCGGTTTAGGCTCTCTGATTATTTCCAGAATTGCCACCATTTTCTTTTTTGCACTTCTACATCTATTTTGCGAATCGGATGCAAAACGGTGCAGGCCGCTGGGATTTCCAGTAAAAACCAGGCATCCCACGACTGTTTCGAAAAGCTTTCGCTCCAAATATATTGCACTACCGCCTCTGCTTCGCAGCTCCCGGGGTCTCCTTCTCCAAACCACCTTGGCCTTCTTTTTGGCAACCAAACATACATTACTTTTAGGAAGAAATCAAAATCCATACCATAATTCACCGCTTCAAGCTCCAGTTCCCTTGCCGCCTCTTCAATGCACGAAGAAACGCAGGATATCAAAGGAGAATACGCCGGCAAACAGCTCCCATTAGCGTTAACAATATTTTTGCAACAAAGAACAAAGACCTTGTCGCCCACGCCCGTCTCCTATGTTTCCACAAAATGAACTTCTTTAAGATTCATCGGGGAAAGGCAGTTTTTTATAACTTCCTCCCATGAATTAAAATTATCAATGGGCTTAAACCAAACCGGCTCGTTTGGAGACCACACCAGCCGCTCCCCGTTAGCCACAAGGCCAACCGTAATCAGTCCCAAGCTGATAACCGCCCGGGCGTAATTATCCGCAAAACAACTAGCTAAATTTACCGGCCTGTCAAAATTATCGCGAGTACTAAGAAGAAAAAGCTTTGAACCTGGCGGTTGTCTGTACATTTGCCCTCTCAGCTTGATTTTTATTAAAATTTAGCTTATAATTATAGAAAAGTCAAGCTATGATACTAGGAATTGACGCTTCACGCGCAAATAAGCCAGAACGGACGGGAGTAGAATGGTACTCCTATTTTTTAATTCAAGAATTTAAAAAAATGGTTCCTTCCGATATAACTGTCAGGCTATACGCTCAAGAAGAAATCGGGAGCGACCTTCTCCCCCTCCCCAAAAATTGGGAAGTAAAAATTTTAAAATGGCCGTTTCGATTTTGGACGATTTTTCGTTTTTCTTTGGAAATGCTGCTCCATAAACCGGATAAACTTTTCGTTCCGGCAAACATCATTCCTTTTTTTGCGCCAAAAGAAACTTTTACAACCATTCACGATATAGGTTTTAAAAGATTTCCCGAGTGCTACGGCGCCGCGGAAAATCGCCTGCAAGATTTTGGCGTTAAAAGAGCTATTAAAAAAGCGCTAATTATTTTTTCGCCATCCGGATTTACAAAACAAGAATTAAACGAAGTTTATCGCGCGCCGGAAAAAAAAATTATAGTCACACCCCTGGGATTTTCAAAACCGTCAAAAGCAACGGAAAGCTCTAAAGAAATTTATAAAAAATATAAAATAAACGGACCTTATTTCTTTTATATCGGCCGACTGGAAAAGAAAAAAAATATAGAAAACTTGGTAAAAGCTTTTGAAATTTTTAATAAACGCGATAAAAAATATACCTTGGTTTTAGCGGGAAATAATAGCTTCGGCTTTGACGCCCCAAACGGAGAAAATATTAAGCGCTTAGGATGGATCCCTCAAAAAGATGCGGAGTTATTAATGCAAAATGCCGAGCTTTTTCTATACCCGTCGTTATACGAAGGGTTTGGTTTGCCAATCCTGGAAGCGATGTCGGCGCGCGTACCCGTCATAACTTCAAATTGCGCCTCAATGCCGGAGGTGGCCGGCGGAGGAGCTTATCTTATTGATCCGTATAATCCGGAATTAATTTCAAATGCAATTTCTGAAATATTAAATATTCCTGATAAAAAAACTTCCTTAATTAAAGCCGGGCTGGAAAATATAAAAAAATTCAGCTGGCCGGACTGCGCGCAAGAAACCCTAAATCATATTTTGCAGCAATAAAAACGGCCCTTGGAACTCCGTTTAAAAATAGAGCCGGGAGGCTCTATTTAATTTTATTTATTATTTTGTTGCTAGAATTGAGCGTTTATAAGCTTCTAAATTTTCCAGCGCTATCCCCGTCCCTTTTACCACGCAATAGACCGGCTCATCCGCAACATAAGTCGGAACGCCGGTAGCCTCGGCAATCAATTGGTCCAAATTTCTAAGCTGGCTTGTTCCGCCCGACAGTACAATTCCTTTATCCATTACATCCGCGGAAAGTTCCGGTGGAGTTCTGTGTAAAACATCTTTTACGGTTTCTATGATTCCTCTTAGTTCGTTTTGTATTGCTTCCGTAGTGTCCTCGGAAGTTACCTCAATAATGCGCGGCAAGCCGTTTGCCATATCCCGCCCCCTAACTTCCATTACAAGATTTTCTTCCAAATACATAGCCGAGCCTATATTTATTTTAATTTCTTCCGCAGTCCTCTCCCCTATGGCAAGATTATATTTTTTCTTAATAAACTCCGCTATTGAAGCGTCCAGCTTATTTCCGCCCACCCGTTCTGACGCGGAAGAAACAATTCCGCCCAAGGCTATTACCGCGGCCTCGGTAGTTCCGCCGCCGATATCAACGATCATATGTCCGGAAGCGCTTCCAATCGGAATATCAGCCCCTATCGCGGCAACAACGGGTTCTTTGATTATATACGCCGCGCGGGCGCCGGCCGCAATGGCGGCGTCAATTACGGCGCGCCTTTCAGTGGACGTAATTCCACCCGGCACGGCAACCATAACTTCCGGCCTAAAAAGCCTAAAATTTCCCAGGGCTTTATTAATAAAATAACGAAGCATAGCTTCGGTTGTTTTATAATCGGCAATCACGCCGTCTTTTAACGGGCGCTTGGCAACGATAGTATCCGGAGTGCGGCCAATCATATCCTTGGCTTCGCCTCCTACGGCAAGTATTTTTTTATCAATTTTTGAAATTGCAACTACAGAAGGTTCGTTTATGACAACGCCTTTTTTGTGGACGTACACCAGAACGCTGGCCGTACCAAGGTCAATAGCGATTTTTTTTATAAGCGCCGCCATAAAATTCATTAAATAAAAACGCTCGCGCCCAAGGTTTAATTTTCCTTTTGGCTAGCGTTATTATATTTTAGCTCGCAAGATTAATTTGTGTCAATCAACTGAATACATTTTTTACTCACTCCGCCAAACCCCATTTTAAAAAATATTTTATGGCGCTTGCAATATGAATCCTGGTTGTCTTGTTAAATATGCTTTTAAAAAAAGTCGTATCCGCAGATTCGCGCCGGTGAAGATGAACCATTTTTGCCGAAGGCAAATAGATTACTTTATAACCTCGCTTTTTTAATTTTTTTCCCAAATCAGTGTCCTCAAAATAAAGAAAATATCTTTCATCAAAATATCCCACATCAACGAGAGCGCTTTTTCTAGCCACTAAAGCGCCGCCCAAAAGCCAATCAACTTCCCTGCTCTCGGAGTGGCTCCATTTTTTCATAAGATACCTGTTCAATTCTTTTCTGCCCGGCGCCGTTTCGCCAAAAAAACTCCTGCGAAGCAAAGGAGTGTAGATTTTCGGAAACTTATAGCAAGAGTACTGCAATGTTTTATCGGCATTTTCAAGCTTTGGCCCGACGGCGCCCACCGAAATATTATTATCTAAAAAGTTTACCATCGCCTCGAGGCTCCCTTTCATAATAAAAATGTCGGGATTAAAAATAGCGACGTATTTGCCATTGCAATTTTTAATGCCTAAATTAGCTCCCTTAGAATATCCGAGGTTTTCTTTTGATTCAATTATTCTTACCTGCGGAAACCGCTTTTGTATCATTTCCACACTTCCGTCAGAAGAATTATTATCTACGACAATAACCTCAAAATCTAAGGCGGGCGCCATTAAAAAAAGGTGCTTTAAAGACTGCTTAAGCAACCCTCGCGTATTATAATTTATATAAATGATGGACAGCGTCATATTATTTTATCCATTCCCTTATTTCCGAAGCGGGTATTTTTGCATTCTTAAGATATGCCCTCTTTTTTAAAATTTCCGGCAACCCGCCCAAAGCGGAAAAATACGCCTTTAGATTGGTAAAATCAAAAAATAAGCAATAAACAAACTTTCCGATTTCTTCAAAAATAATGAACGGCAAATCAAGAAAATAATTTACCCCGAAGTCATTTTTCATAACAGTCCAAATATGATTTCTGATGGATAAAAATTTTACCCGCTTGGATTGGTAGCCCTTATTTTTTAATCTTTCAAAAAACGATGCCTTTGCCTCGCCTTTAACCCGGCGATGATGGTAAGCCGTTGCATCGGGAACAACAACCGCTTGCCAGCCCAAGTTCTTCAATCTCCAGGAAAGGTCCACATCCTCTTTGTAAGCGAAAAATTTTTCATCAAAATATTCCCTTTCCCATTTTACCGATTGGAGCGCGCTCGCCCTTAAACACATAAAAGCCCCGGATATTCCAAAAACTTCTTCAACCTGCAAGCTATTTGTTTCCGGAGAACCCGAAAGCCTATCAACAATTTTGCGGGTTTTGCGTATCTCAATTCCTAAAGAATCAATAATTTCGCTTTTTTTATTTTCCATTATATTATCCGATTCCTCAATTTGCATCCGCAAAAGCTTTGGACCGGCTAATCCCGCGCTTCCGTTTTTACAAATTCCGACCAACAATTTTTCCAGGCAATCCGGAGCTAAAATTATATCCGGATTACAGACTACCACAAACCGCTCCCGCAAATCTTTTCCCTGCCAAAACTTCATAGCCATTTCAATTCCTTTATTGTGCGCCCTGGAAAATCCGAGATTGCTGCTATTTTTTATAAAAATAACATTCTCATATTTGGATGCGATTTCCAGCGTTTTGTCGCTTGAGGCGTTATCTATAATAACAATATCAAAATCAGAAAACGTTTGTTTTTTTAAAGAATCCAAAAGATCCGCGATATAATTTTCGCTATTCCAGGTAACTATATTTACGCACACATGGCGGTCTCTGTCGGACATATTTAAGCTTTAGCCTCTTCAATGGGCTTAGAGGAAACTTTTTCTTTCGGCGTAACCCAAAAACCCATTCTTTTACCAAGCATTGCCCTGGTTTGGGCATCAATAGCCGGGAAGGCGCTAAAAATAACGATTGTCAAAGGAATGAGAATCCATTGCAAAATTACAGTTAAATAAAAACTTTTAGCGGTTCCCGCCGGTTTTGGCGGCAGTAAGAATAAGGATAAAAGAGCGGAAATAAAAATCCCTAACATTGACACTCTCATAATATCTTCCAATATGTAAGGAGAGTTTTGGACAAAAATAAGTTTTTTAACATTTTCTCCCGCAACCCAAAGCGGCAACCGGCCCAACACAAAAATTAATATTGGCGCAGTCGCCCATGAGAACATCCCTTCCAGTTGGTTAAATATATACTTTAGCCGTGTCCTTAAGGGCGTTAATTTGTCAGTTAAAAACTTAGTAAAAAGATACGGAGTATTTTCAACTCCATAAGCCCACCGCCTCTGTTGTTTATATAAATTTTTCAAGCTCTCCCAATATTTGGAAGTCATCACGGTGTTCATATAAACGGGAATATGCAAAGAATCAACTTGATAATCACCGTGATATTTTATCAGGCATTGCAAAAATATTCTGGAGTCTTCCGAGACAACAGTCTTATCCCAAAATCCAACATCAACCAAGGCGGCAAAAGACATGCTGTGCGAAGAAAAAGTAACTACTCTTTCCGGGTGCGCCAACTCGTTCATCAGCCAAAAAGTAGTTCCGAAAGAAACCACCCGCACCATAGCGCTGGAGGTCCAGATGTTATTTGCGTAAACGGCAATCGGCTGAAAGGATCGGCGCGTCCTATTTGGATTTGAAATATATTTAAAAGTCAAGTAACCAAAATATTCCGGATGGACCAAGGTATCAATATCCAAAGCCGAAACTATAACCTTTTCATAATCAAAACCCAGCTCGTCTATCAAGCCTTTTGCTTTCCAACCGGCGTAGTTTATATTAGAACCTTTGCCCTGTTTTTCTCCGGGCAGATTGTCAGGATGGACAACTGTTAAAAATCTAAAGAATAAATTGCCAAATTCGTCTTTAATTTTTTGGGCGTTTTTTAAAAACCCTTCTTTATCGCCGCGTTCCTCTCCCGTTAAAACAATAATCATTTTATCTTTTGGATAATTTGATTTTGCGATTGCGGAAAAAGTTTCATGAATAATTTCATATCCTTCCTTGTAAACAGGCAAAAAAATCAAGTGATAGTATTTTTCATAATCGGGGAGGGATTTTGTTTCCGATAACCAATTTTTCTTTATTACTTCCTTATATTTAGTCCAAGAAACAATAAGATAAAACGAAAAATAGACTATCTTAAATAGCCAGAACAGATCATAGATTATGATAAAAACAATAACCCAAAGAGGTAAGACGAAGGACAATGCAAGGAGGCCGATAAGAGATATCCAAACCAAGGCGCCCGGTAAAATTTCGTAAAACCTGTATTTTTGCTCTGCGGTCATATTAAATTTATACTACATTTATAACTTTTTGTTAAACTGATTCTGATGAAAAAACACCCTGATTTGGGTGCAAATTCAAATGAATAATAGCATTTTTTAGCAAAAAAGTCAACTTAAACGGAATTCACCGCCTTCTCAATTCTATGATTTTTTTGGCAGAGTTATGTCCGGTTCGCGGTTATAATAAACCTCTGCGACAGAAGATTTGTTTAATAAAGAAAGCCGGCGCGTATGTTTTTTAATATAACCAAAAACATCCAACCCCTCATCCTTTATCCCCAAAACCGGAATTTTATATAAAAAATTAAAACTATTTGCCAAGACCACTCCCGCCCTTCCGCCGGAAAAAGACCCCGGCCCGGAAATAACCATAACGGCTTTTATATCCTTTGCCTTAAGCTTATTGCCTTTAAAAAATAAATCTAAATTTTTATTTAGATCTTCTTGCTTGTCTATGAAGTTTAAAGTTTTTATATCTTCCCCTTCTCCGCTAAAAAAGGCGAATGACGGCAGACTGGGGTTAACGGTATTTATAAAAAGATATTTTTTCATAATTAATAATCCGTTATCTCATTAAATTTATCTATTACAACCATTTTTTTGCTTTCCAAAACGCCAAACAAAAATTTATCAGTCAAAGATTTTCGCTGTTTGTATTCTTCGGGCGTAAAAACCGCGTAATCTATATTTTTATTAGATTCTTTCTCGTATTGTTTTATAAGCTTTGAGAGCTCATTTTTATTCACTCTTCCAACAATCAAAATATCGCAAGGCGCATCAGTTCCTAAAAGCGTGCCGGTAAAAATACAAAGATCTATGCCGCCGGTTACAGAAAGCAGTTCAACCAAACTCTTTTCCGCCAAAAGCTCGGATTTTGTTATAAGAGCGCTCAACTCGGTATGAAGAGTAAAATCAGTGTTCAGTCTGTAAAACTTTTTTTTCGGATCATCCCCATCCACCTCTTTCACTATTCCCATTTTTGACAGATTGGCAACCTCTCGCCTGATTGCGTTTAGCTGATTATCTAAAATTCGGGCAAGCTCTCTCATAAAAAAATCCTTTTCCGGCTCATTATAGAATAATTTTAAAAGCCCAAAACGAGTTTTTGAACCAAAAATCTGTTCAAATCCGGAAAAAGTTGATGCATCATTTTTTTTCTTGCTCATACCCTTTAAAATTATAAACTAAACCCCTGAATACAATTTTTACTCAAATGGCAAAAACTGTAAACCCCCTTCAAAGGCGAGTGAAATGAAAAGTTTCTAGAGTTTTTATAAGGTTTAGTATATAATATAGATAGAAAAAAAACAATGTTTCCCGATATTGGGACATTTTGTATTATGGAGAATGGAAAAATAAAAACTAACCACATACTGGTAATCAAAAATCCTTCAAAAAAGAGAATGCTTAGAGTTATAAACGAGGCTGATTACGAAAATTGCGATACGCGAAAAATGGGCTTTATCTTTGGGCTTTTGGATGTTGATATGGGCGCTCAAAACAATAAAATTTTTGACATTTTAAGCGAAGGCATCGCCAGGTACTACAAAAATCTATTGGAATACGATATCGCTTTTGACGATCTGATAAATTTTTTAAACCGCCGGGTTATTCAAATATTTCCCGACCAAGATATAAAAGAAAAATGCAGCGCCTTAATCGGCGTTCTAAAAGAGGGCAAAATCCTTTTTTGCGCTTCCGGCAATATCAGCTCGTTTTTGATTTATCCCTATGGGGTAAAAAAGATTCTCCCGGAAGAATCCGAAAGAACAATAGACGTAAGCAATAAGCTTTTTTCCTACTCTTTAAACGGAGAAGTCTCAAAAAATTATACAATTTATTTTTGCAATCAAGATTTAAAAGAAGTCATAAACCCTTACTACTTAGAAAAAGCCATAAAAGAATCAGGCGCCTCCAACATCATCAAAAGCATCCAAGATTATCTGTTGGAACATGAAAAAGAAGGCCAATACGGCAGCTTCTGGATTTACTACGGATCGGGCGATAAAAAAAATTCCGAAGCGGCGCAAAATTCATTGATGGAAGTTTTTAAAAATGAAAAGAAAACCGAAGAAAATCTCTCGCCCTCATTGATAACCAGTATAAATTCTGCCATAAAGGACAAACCGCTTTTAACGGATACTTTAAAATATTCCGCACGCTTTCTTAAGTTTTTATTCAATGCTTCAAAGAGGCTCTTATTTTTGTTTGGGTTTATCTTGTTCAATTCTTTTTTTATCATCACCAACGCCCGCGGAAAAAGAAAAGAAAAACAGCTGGTAATAAATAATCGCTTTAAGGGTTTTGGATTTAAGATAAAAGGCTTTTATAATTCTTTAACTTCCATCTCCAAAATTTTATTGTCCTCTCTTTTGTTTTTGGCTTTTGCCTTAACGGGGGCGATTACGTACAGCGTGCATTTGCAAAAAATAAAACAACTCAAGCTGGCTTATAAACAAAACATCGAAAAATCTGAAAATTTTTACAATGAGGCTGAGGCGGATGTAATATTCCAGCAAAAAAATATAGCGATAAAAAAATTAAAATCGGCTATCAGCTTATTGGAAGAAATGCCTATAAAAATCCGAGATAACGCCTACGATGATTTGGTGGCAAAAGTCCGCGACCGGTTATATAAGCTCCAAAACATATCAGAGGTAACAGCGCCGATAACAATTGCGGATTTTAGCGCCGAGGCCGACCTAAGCCTTTATCCCCCTTTATATTTTTCAAAGGAAAAAATAAGCCTTTTTTCCCAAGACCAAATAATAAATATTGACGCAAAGAATCAAAATATAGTAAAAAATCAGTTAAAAATAATGGGGTTGGATTCGGGAAATTATTTTTATTACTTTCCCAATTCAGCGCTCTATAGCGTAGACAAAGGTTCAACGCTCCAAATATCATATCCTGAAACTTTAGTAAGCGATCTAAAAGAAATCGCCCTGGGTCCGAATGAGACAATAGAAAAATTTGTTGTTTATAACGATATAATGTACACACTTTCCATTACTGACAAATATTTTTCAATCTGGAAGCACAATCCCTCGCTAACCGGCTTTGGAAAACCGTCTTTATGGGCAACGGACAATTTGCCCGCCGAATCGGCGCCGGTTTCATTTTCTATAGACGGCAGCCTGTATATTCTTTTTTCGAACAATCAAATTTATAAATATTATCAAGGCCGCAAAATGGACTGGAAATACGATGCGGAAGAAGCGCCGGACAAAACAAACTATTCAAAGATTATTACCAATGAAAACTTAAAAAATATTTATTTGGCGGGAAATAACATAATTTCTATCATTTCAAAGGAAGGCGATTTTCTGGCGCATCTTTTACTGCCCGCTTTAAATAACGTAAAGGATATTGCTGTAGACGAAAGTACAACAACAATTTACGCCTTAGACGGAAAAAAAATCTACGCTTTCACTTTTAGCCTTTAAAAAAATCTCCCCAATTTGGGGAGATTTTTTTAATACATTTTTTATTGTTTTGTTTCGGACGCGGCTATTATTTTATTTACCGTTCCCGACTCTTCAAGCCAGACAGCAAGTATACTGCTCCCGTTTATCGCCAGCCTTGGCGAGGAAGAAGCTTCCGCGGTATTTGATATATTCTTTTCAGAGCCGTAGATGCTTCCGGCGACCGTAATCTTCGCGACAAAAATATCCGAATCTTTTGAGTATCCAACATAAAATTTATCCCCCGTCCAAATTACATCCGGTTCCGATCCGGAAGCCAAAAGCGTTTTTTCTACTTTTGTATTTCCGTTTTCATCTAACAGCATAAAATAAACACTGTTTTCATCCGCCCAGGCGACGGCAAAATTTGTTCCATTCCAAGCGATTTTCGCCTGCACAGCCTTACTCGCCGTAAAAAGATTTTTTGTCGTGCCGGATTGGGCGCCATACTGGTCAACAAAAGCCAGTTTTACAGAGTTGTCTCCATCTTGCCATAGTATGGCGAATTTATTTCCGACTGCGATAATTTTGGGCGTAGTTTCCAAAACCGCGCCTGATGATAATTTTAATTCGCTGCCGTTCTTTCTGCCGTCTTTCATTTTTACGAAATAAATATCGCCTACGGAGCCGGTTAAGGTGGATTTTGTATCCCACCACGAAACTCCAAACTCGCCCAAGCCGCTATTCCAGGCTATATCCGGAAAACGAGATGTCGCGTATGTGCTGGAGGCGAAAAGAGATTGCGTATACTTTACCCAATCTGAATCATATTTCTGCAAATAAATCGCCCTTTTTAAAACAGAAAAATCTTCCCATATAAAATAAGTATTCGCGCCGTCATAGCCGATTTTTGCATTTACAGAATCAGTTATATTAGAAGTTATTTTTACAGAATCGCCAATCGCCGCCCCATCAATCCCCGTTTTTTGATAAAAAACTTCGTTTTGCCCATTTCTATCATCGCTCCAGGATGCTAAAAATCCGCCATTATAATAGCTCCAGTCTAAATTTTTATGGGTATAGCTGTCCGCTTGGATCGTTTTTGTATTCCAAGAATAAGTCGGCTCTGTCGGAGCGATAGGCGCTACGGGAACAGCCGTAAGCTTATTGGCATCTATATTTAAAACCGCTTCGGTTTCTGTTACCGCGTTAAAATCGGCAACGTTTTCAATTACCGATCCGGCAGTGTAGTTTACGAAAAAAGCGTCGGGAATATCGTCAATTTTTTTATTCCAATCCAAACCATAAAGCCCGATTGCCGCCGCTTCTGTTTTTACCCAACGCAACGCTCCTCCTTTGGAAACGGCATACACTCTGGGATCGGTATCTACTTTTACCATTTTAATTCCCGGCCTATACGTAACATTTCCACCTATCATAATGGAGGCTAAAAAACTATCGCTTACGGTTTGCACGCTAGAAAAATCCGAATACCAAGTTTTGTATGTTTTTTCATTTGGAAAAACATAGCGTTTTCCGTCCGAGCTATAATAATAAACAGCCGGAGTTGAGGCTTTTATAAGAGTGCCCGGGAGGGCCTCTTCGGCTTTGACGTTAATTGCGGGCAAAATTAAAGCCAAAGAAAAAACAAACACTAAAATTTTTTTCATATATTTCCTCAAAAGACCCGTAAAATTTCGAGCCGTTGAGAATTACATTTTTATGCTTCTATTATATAACAATAATCCGCAAATTCAAAAAAACCCCAATTGGGGTTTTTTTGATATTCTTTGAGGTAAGATTAAGCAACCTGGCTTTCGTCCGAAGAAGTATTTTCTTCAGCCGGAGTTTCTTCAGAAACTTCAGGAGTTTCCTCTTCAGATACTAATGTTTCAAGTTCTTCGTCAGAACCTTCAACGGCATCCGCTTCTAAATGAAGCTCGTTTCCACAGTTATCGCACATAGCATTGTTTCGCCCTCCTTTGCCGATTCTTGAGGAATCAAGCAATCTCAAGCTTATTTAATAATCTGTGCTCTTTTATCTTAAACAGGCTTTTATAATAGCATACTTTAAGGACTTTGTCAAGCCCCTTGGGCTTTATTTTATCTTAATTTAGCAAAATATTACTATTTTTTTTGCTTACTGCCCGCATTACTCAAAAAATATATGCCCATCCCCAAAGAGAGGATAAAAAAGCCTAATCCGATAGGGCTGGACCAAGAAAAAATATCCGTCCACATAAGAAATTTAATTAATTTTTAGAAAAAAATTATACTAAAAATACCCGAAAAGTCAATATTCTCCCCTCTTTCAAGCTCTTAATTGACATTTATTGATTTTTTTTGTAATATATTTTATAGTTTATCAAAGAATATCGCATTCCGGGGTAGCGCAGCGGTAGCGCAGTGCGCTGTGAACACTTCTTTATCTTTTGCTATAATTTAACTATATGGCAAAAGAAAAAAGAAAATACGCCGATCGTGCAGAATATCTCAAGAAAGCAGTCGACAAACGACGAAAGATGATTCGCAAAATGGCTGTGGAGTATAAGGGAAAAAAATGTGCCATTTGTGGATATTCAAAATGCGTCAAAGCTCTAGATCTTCATCATATCTCTCCCACTGAAAAAGATTTCGGAATTTCCGAAAAAGGATACACGCGAAGTTGGGAAAGAGTGAAAATAGAGTTAGATAAATGCATTATGTTGTGTGCAAACTGTCATCGCGAGATACACGAAGGCATTACGCAGCTTCCTCAAGTAATTGAGGTTGAAAAACGAGGTGAAATCGGGGAAGTCCTAAGTTAAAACGAAGGATAATCCCGAGCCAAGCTCCGAATTATCGGAGAAGGTGTAGAGACTATCCGTAATGGAGTACTGTTTCGCTTTGCGAAATAGGAAGCGCCTCGCTCCCCAAAAGGGAGATGATATAGTCCACCCCTTAAAGTAATTTAAGGACAAGTGTAACGCATTGGTCGTGGGTTCGAATCCCACCCCCGGAGCCATGAAAAAAAGAGTGTTATCCAATACTCTTTTTTTCATTGATTTTTTTTACAAAGTGGGTGTCTATAAAGCCAGACTTTGCCTATATTGGCAAGATTTGGCCGTATTGAAAAAATAGAGAAAGATGTAGGGTATGTGGACCTTGAAACAATTTTTGAGTTTTTCTGAGCTTATTTTTTATAAATTTTAACGTTTTTGTGCACTTTTTTTGGCAAGAGGTTGTTTTTGGAAACTGTATTTTTAAGCTTGCAACGAATCTCCGCTTTACAGGTGGGAATTTTTAGGTTAAAATAATTCATACTTGTATAGATACTTTATGAGTTGGCGTAAAGCATTAAAAAATCCAAAAATAATGATTCCTTCTGTTGCCGTAATTTCAGCTGCTGTCATTACTGCTATTTTTACATATCCAAATATTAAAAAAACTACTGCCATGTATAATAGCGGATCATATAACGCTCAAGATAATTCTTTTGTTCAAGTGATTAATAATTATGATGGCAAAGAAATCGAAGCAAGGGTTAAATTATCTCCCATGGAAAAAAATAAATATAACGAAAATATAAAAAAATTTGTTACTACATATAAATTGTCATTGGAACCAAATTATATGGCATATTTTGTTGCTGTAGGTGTATCTTTGAGTCTAGGGGCAGATTTCGATATATATCCAAATCTAAATAAAGTTAGTATGTTTCCCAAAAAATGGTCCGAAAATAATGTACAGTTTAAAGGCATGCAACACACCGATATGAGTTATGATATAGAGTTTATTACTTCAGAAAAAAAAGACTTACAGTATACCTGTGGCATCAGCAATAGCATCTTTGGATGTATTTTTAAATAATACTTCTACTGTTTCTGTATCAAAGCTAGCAAACTGTTAATCTGCTTTATCGCCAAATCAGGCACGGGAAACGCCGCTTTCCAATCAAAAGTTCTAAACGCGTTCCATAGTGAGAGCCAACTAAAAGACATTCGCTTTTCGCGAGTGTTTTTTAGTTTTGTTTTGAGAGGGTGGGATTCAAGAAAAAAAAGCAATCCCATTAGCCTTGATTTATGATTAAATTTTTTATATAATATTCAGCTATGAAAAAAGAAATCGCCACCGGTACCGCGCATAGCGTACCGCCAGATTTAAAAAAGGCCCTCGCTTCAGATCCCGCGGCTCTTGCGATATGGGAGAATCTCACACCGCTGGCGCGCAATGAGTGGGTTTGCTGGACCATCTCGGTGAAAAAACCGGAGACGAGAAAAGAGCATATTAAAAGAACAATATCGGAATTAAAGGAAGGTATGCGCCGGCCTTGTTGTTGGATAGGGTGTATTCACCGTACGGATAAGCCCTTAAGCCGTTCGGCGCAAGGGGTACTCAATAAACAAAATAAAAAATCGCGAAGAATGAAATAATATAAAATCCGCGCTTCCGACCTAGGTGAAACTCCAAATCAAAAACTCCCTAGAGGGGAGTTTTTGATTTAAAGCTTAGTAGCGGTTTCTGCGTTCGCTGTTGTAACCTCCGCGACTGCCTCCGCGATTGAATCCGCCGCCAGTTCTCGGGCGATCTTCCATCGGGCGTGCTTCGTTTACAATTACGGCGCGTCCATCCAACTCTTTGCCATTCCACATTTCAATGGCTTTCTCCGCTTCTTCATCGGTAGCCATCTCAACGAAACCGAATCCTTTTGAGCGGCCGGACATTTTGTCCATAATAACCGCTGCGGATTCTACTGTTCCGGCCTGGGAGAAAGCTTCTCTCAAGCTGTTTTCGGTAGTGTCATAAGACAAGCTGCCGACATATAATTTTTTTGCCATAGTTTCCTTACATTATATAATTAATTAATTCATAAGTGCGACCTCTCTCACTTTACCTTCTAACTCACATTTTATGTAAGGAAAGGGAAATAAGAAACTTACTTAATAAACTTATAATAGCATACTTATCTTAAATTGTCAAGCTAAATGCCATATTTGCCGAAAAACTATGGCTAACAAAAAAGAGCGCCGCATAAGCGCTCTTTTTTGTTTAAAATCTTATTTATTCTTCTTTTTTATCCGCCTTATCCGCATTTAATGCTCCCGCCAAATCGCCAACCAAGTTTACCAGCTGCGAACCGGCCGGAACAATAATCTTTGCATTATGGCGTAAAGAGTTTTCAACCGTTTGAAGCTTTCTAAGTAATTGGGCGTTGCCTACAAAATACTGTTCAGCCGCCTCATTGACTAATTTAATAGCCAGCGCCTCGCCCTCGGCCTTCAAAATATTAGCCTGCTTTATTCCTTCAGCCTTTTTAATTTCCGCCCTCTTATCGCCGTCCGCTACCGTCTCTTTGGCGGTCGCATAATCAACGGCGGCAATTTTTTCATTTTCCGCTTTTACAACCTTGTTCATTGTTTCTTGCACATCCTTAGGCGGATCAATTTCTTTAAGCTCGGTGCGGACAATATCAATCCCCCATTTTTTTGTTTCTTGGGAAAGCGTAGTTAAGAGCGCGCTGTTTATCCTGTTGCGT
>Ga0265297_10000433_pt1 | contig 126115 bp, 156 predicted proteins | sample Munlanlwell13791_FD_192502 | JGI IMG/M metagenome (GOLD analysis project Ga0265297, IMG submission 192502) | Leachate microbial communities from a municipal landfill in Southern Ontario, Canada - Leachate well 137-91 | ecosystem: Engineered > Solid waste > Landfill > Unclassified | place...
ACGTCAACGGTTTCAAACGGAAATTATACTTTGAAAGCAAAGGCAAGAGACAGCTCAAATAATACTGCAAACTCTTCGCTTATAACAGTTGTTGTAAATAATGTTGAACCTTCTCTGGATTGCGGAACACTTTCTGAAGCGGGAAGAACTTACACATTAACAGATAATGTTTCTTCAACAGGAACATGTTTTACAATTTCTGAAGAGAATATAACACTTGATTGTAATGATTACTGGATTACTTATTCTACGGACGGAGATGATAATAATTATGGTATTTATTCAAATCAATTCAATGTAACAATAAAAAATTGCAATGTTTTTGACGGCAATAAATTGAGTTCCGGCACTCACCGATATGGTATTTACCTGTCTTCGTCAACAAACAATTCTATTTTGGAGAATTATGTTGATGTGAACAATAGTAATGCGATTCATGTTTCGGGTTCAACGAATAATAATTTCACCGGCAACATTGGAAATTCAGTTTTAGGAAGAGGAATTTATTTTTCCACTTCTTCCAACAACACTCTTACAAATAATGTCGGAAATTCAGGAAGTTCTTATGGTCTTGAATTAGAATCCTCGTCGGACTATAACATTTTAGTAAACAATACCGGAATATCTGATTCCGGAAGAGGTCTTGTTGTGTCTTCATCGTATAATAATTTGACTTCCAATAAAGGAGTTTCGACGTCGAATTACGGAATTTACCTTTTTCATTCTTCGTATAATGTTTTGAATTCAAATAATGCGACGGGTGCTTACGGATATTACATAAGAGGAACGAACTACACAAATATTTCAGATTGCACTTACATTCAGGGTTCCGTGAGGGATGTGTGGGTTTACTCCAGCGAGGTGTCTTTGGAAAATGTTTTTACAAATTGTTCGTATGATTCTGAAACTGTAGAAGGCGCTTCAAATTACATAATAAGAAAATGGTATTTTGACGCAAACGTTTCGTATTCAAACGGAACCGCAATTGAAAATGCAAATTTAACAATTTATAATTCAAGTTCGGATAGCGTTTATTCTGCATTAACAGATTCAAACGGAGATATTTCACGACAGGAATTAATTGATTATGTTAACACCGGCGGAACAAGAACTTATTCAACACCTCACATTGTGAATGTTACAAAAACAGGTCATACTACAAATTCCACGACGTATAATTTAACTTCGTCGAATAATGTTTTTGGAGTTATTTATTTGAGCGAAGCTGACACAACTCCTCCGACGTTTACATCAATCCCTGCAAATGCAAGCTTGTTTTATGGAAATGAATCTTTAGGAGTTGATTTTGATGCGGAAGATGAAACTTCTTTCGGAACTTTTTCAGTAAATGATTCAACAAGATTCCAAATAAATTCAACAGGCTACTTATCTAACAAAACAATTCTTGCCGTCGGAGTTTATGAATTAAATATTTCGATAAATGATTCGTCGGGAAATGAAAATTCAGCGAGATATAAAGTTACAATAAACAGAGCGTCTTCGGCCGTGTCTTTGAATTTTGATAAAACCTCGCCTCAAACTTACGGGACTTCAATAACTCCGACGTGTTCGGTAGTTTCGGGAACGGGAAGCGCGGTTTTGAGAATGAACGGAACAATTATATCGTCGGGAATTGCAATAACTTTAGGCGCAGACACATACGCGTTTAATTGCTCACTTTCGGAATCAGCAAATTATTCTTATTCAGAAAATACTTCTTCATTCGTAATAAGCCAGGCATCTCCGTCGCTGAGCATTTCAATAACTCCGAGCGAGAATGTTTATTTTGGAAATGAAACAACATCAACGGGAAGCGGATGCCCTGCACAATTGACTTGCGGACTTTTCAGAGACGGCGCAAGCGTTTCAAATCCCGATGTCCAGACGCTTCCAATCGGAACTTATGTTTATGTTTATAACACTTCAGGAAATGAAAATTATACATCCGGAACAACAACAAAAAATCTTAATGTGCTTGATCCTTCGGCGCCAATGGTTACAATAAATTCGCCTTTAAATCAGACGTACAGCGTCGGCACTATAACTTTTAACGTTACCGCCACCGATGCAACCGGAATGAGCGCGTGCGTTTATTCTCTTGACGGTGCGTTAAATGCATCGATGGAAAATTCAGGAGACTTTTGGTCTGCAGTAAATTCTTCAATGACAAGCGGACTGCATTCAGTCAGATATTTCTGCAATGACACCGACGGAAATTTGAACGGCGTCCAATTAGTTTATTTCACAATAGATGTTGTTGCGCCGACATATTCACTTAATCAAACTAATTCAACAACAGCAGGGCAATCAACTTTATTTTCATTGTACGCCGATGATGGTGTTTCGTTGCACGCAAGAGGGCAGTACATTTTTTCAACAAATAATTCAGGAGAATGGGTTAATGATTCGGCTGTTAATTTTACAGAAACACCGTCGTGGGCAAATGTTACAAAAATATTAAATTCAACAGGAAATACTTCAGTGGGATACAGATGGTATTTAACTGACGACGCCGGAAATAAAAATAGTACAGAGATTTTTGTTTTGATGACTGAAGATATTACCCCGCCTGTTATAACTTTTGTCTCGCCGACGGCAGGCGCAACATTAACTTCTGCAAGTGTGATGTTCAGCATAACAACTGATGAAAATTCAACGTGCAATTATTCAACAAACAGTTTTGCAACAAATAATTCAATGACTGCAAACAGCGAGGGAAAATCGCATTCAGCGGTATCAACGCTAAGCAACGGAAATTATGTTGTGAATTATTCATGCACAGATTTATTTTCAAATGCAAATAATTCAGGAATTGCATTTAGTGTTTCAGTTTCATCCGGAAGCACCGGCGGAAGTCCGGGTGGTTCTTCAGGCGGAACCACAACGACGACAGAATCTACAAATTATAAAGTTGAACCGACATCAATAAATTTGGATATTGGAGTCGGAACGACAATAACTCAAAGTGTTTTTATTACAAATAATGAAAAAAAGATTATGAAGCTGAACATTTCGGAAAAGAACCTCGGAAATCACGTTGTCATACCTGTTGATTCATTTGAATTGTCTCAGGGAGAAAAAAAAGAAATAAGATTTGTCTTTTCAGGATTAAATGATACAGGAATTTTCACCGGAAGCATAAAAATCGGAAGCAAGTTAATACCAGTCGCACTGAATGTAAAACAATTGAATTTACTTTTTGACTCAAATATAGTTGTATTGAACAATGGTTATTTTATACGCTCCGGCGATGAACTTGAAACTTCTGTCGAATTGATACCAATGGGAGACAATGCAAGACTTGATGTTGTCCTGAATTATGAAATAAAAAATTACGACGGAGAAGTGTTTTTGACGAGGAGTGAAAGCGTTTTGGTAGAAGAAAGAACAGAGTTTGAAAGGGATTTTGACACAGGAATTTTGCCTCCGGGAAAATATATTATCGGTCTTGAATTAGTTTACCCGAACGGCGTCGCACCGTCCAGCGCGCATTTTGAAGTGATATCTAAAATTCCGGATACAATCATAGGAAAGATTGCATTTTATATGGTTAATGGAATTTTAATTTTGCTCATTGTGATAATCGGCATTGTAATAAAAAATATGATTCCGCGTATTAAGAAAAAATCTAAATGAAATAAACTTTTAAATTAGAAATTCTTGTAGTGTTGTATGAAAAAGAGGTTTGGAAAAAAAGCTTTATCGGATGTTATTTCCACACTTTTAATTTTATTATTAGTTTTCGTCGCTGTTGCAATTTTGTGGGTTGTTATAAGGAACGTTATAAATCAGGGAACTGAACAGGTTACCCTCGGAAAATTTACTTTAGATTTGAAAATTGACCAGGTCAGCGTCGATGAAACCGCAAATCAGGTTTCAGTGAGAGTGAAAAGAAATACCGGAGACGGGGAATTTGTCGGGCTGAAAATAATAGTTTCCGACGATGAAAATTCAGACATTTTCAATTTTAACGGTTCTTTGGATGTTTATGAAAAACAGGAATTTATTTTTAATCTTGTTCAGGTGGATTCTTCAAACATAAAAAAAATTCAGGTTGCTCCGATTTTTAGATTGAGTTCAGGAAAAGAAGTTGTCGGAGATGTGAAGGACACATGGGAAAGTTCTGAAGGAATTTCAAATTTTGACGACGATGAAGAACAATGCATTCCATATTGTCCGTCGGGAGCGCAATGCGGAAGTGACGGTTGCGGAGGAGTTTGCGGAGAAAATAATTGTTCAGGCGCAACTCCGAATTGTGTAAATTATCAGTGTTCTGCCGGACAGTGCATTCCGAATTGTGCAAATAAACAATGCGGCAGCGACGGATGTTCAGGAACTTGCGGAAGTTGTGTTTTGTCAAATGCGATTTCGTCGTGTTCTGCAAATTTCCAGTGTGTAATTTCAAACTGCAATTCGGGTTATGCAAATTGTGATTCAAATGTTTTAAACGGTTGTGAAACTCAGTTAGGCACGAATACAAATTGCGCATCGTGCGGGAATGTTTGCAATTCAACACAGACATGCACGAATAATGTTTGTGTTAATAATGCTGTTCAAAATACAAGACAAGGTTTAATTTTTGCGCCGACGTTAAATCCGGCTACATTCATGACTGACTTTTATTGTTCAGGAAATTGCCCTGAAGTCAAAATTCTTCCTGAAGGTTCCGGAAATTATGTTATGGAATCTTATCTTAGCAGAACAACAAGCACAAGACCTGAAAGAACCGAAGTTGTTCCGCATTCACCGAATGAAGCGTATCAGTTTCAGTATGGAAAAGATTATTGGTTTGGATTTAGTCTTTATGTAAAAAAAGATTTTGTATTTGATAATTTATGCGGAGATGCTTTTGTGCAGTTTCATGCGCGTGAAGACGACGGAGCCGAGGACAGTTGTACAAGAAATCCCCCTGTTGCATTATATTCGGAGGAAGGAAGATTAATACTTCGGGTTAAATCAGATTCAAAAGAAAATACATGCGAAAGCGGTTCAAGAGTTTATGAAACTTCGGATGAGTATGATATCGGAACTTTAAATAAAGGCGCGTGGAATGATTTTGTTTTGCATATTAAGTGGTCTTATAATGAAACGGGTCTCCTTGAATTGTGGCGTGATGATGAGCTTGTTGTGCAGCACGATGGCGGAAACTGTTTTAACGACGACAGAGGTCCTTATACAAAATTGGGAGTTTACAAATGGGATTACGACAACGTGCCGTTCAAAACATGCGGGACAGAAGAAATAAATTATTATCACGACGAAATAAGATTGGGCGGACCGGATTCTTCTTATGAAGATGTTGCACCGGATGATTTGCCGAATATAGATTAGAACATTAATCTGTGTTAAGGTTTTTTAAATTTCTCCGAACTTTCCAAAATTATAAATCCGGTTTTTTCCGACGACGTAAGTTTGAAAAGATTTTAACTTTTCTTTCGGAATTATCTGATTCCAGCGGCGTGAATTTGAACGGGAATATTCTATTTCGCTTATTTCAGAACCCTCAATCAGCGGAAAAAAACTCGGGACGACGATGAATTCTTTTGATTTGTATTTTCCCGTGAGGAAGCATTTGAACTTTTCGCGTTTAATTCCTTTTTTGTCTTTTATTAAAACAGCGGGATGAATATGGCTCATGACAATTGTCTTAATTTCTTTATTGTTAAATAATTCAGGGAAATTTTTATGGCCGTGAGTAAAGGCAAGAGAACCTTCAATGTAAAAATCTTTTAATTCATAATCTTTTAGCGTGAAAGTGTCGTGATTTCCGCGAATTAAAATTATATTTTGTTTTGGCAGAAATTTTCCGAGGAAGTTTAGGAAATTTCTTAAATCAAAAATTTCGGTTTTAAAAAATGCGAAATGATGTTTTATATCTCCCAAAAGAATTATTTTTTTAAGAGTGTAAAGCGCCCTGATTTTTTTTATAATTAATTCAAGTTCTTTTTTTGTTTCTTCAAGCTGATTAAAATTAAGATTTATCCCTTCTTCCTTTAACATAGCGTCGTAGCCGAGATGCAAATCTCCGATTGCGAGAATTCCTTCGCGGGGAAAGAATATTGTTTTTGAAATGAGGGTGAAAGGGGGTTTCATATTATTAAAAACAATAATTGTTATAAAAGGGTTTTTGTTTGAAAATGAATGAAGGAAGATTTTAAGAAATGGATTGAAGATTACGGAAAAGTATTTAGGGCTTCTATAATAAATGACATAGAAGATCTTTTTGGAGAGTTTGACCCCGAAGTATATCAAGAAACTCTAGCAAAAAGAAACTGGGATAAAAAGAGTTTACAATTATTTACTGCATATAGAACAGAAATAACTACAAGAAGATTAGTTTTAGCTACGTGGGTATTAGCAATAGGAACTTTGATCCTTTCGGGATTAACAATATTGTTGACTTTTTTAAAATGAAATTAACCTAAAGAATCTAGATAAGTTTTTAAGTTATAGAATTATGTTTTTTCATGGCAATAACAAAAGAAAATTTAGATAACGTTATAAATCTGATTAAGAATGTGCCTTCCTTGTGGGATGGAAAAAAATCTATTTTGGAAATGAAGGAAAATAATTTCAATCAATGGAAACAGATGGAATGGATAGGATTTTATTTTGAATATCTTTGCCAGAAATTCTTAAAGGACATAATGAAATTTCACAAAATAAAATATGGGAACACTTCTTTTGATGGGTTTTTGGAAGTACCTTTTGATTTCAAATCTCACGCAATAAATACAGAAAGCCATAAAGTTATTATTAATGACACAGAAGCTACAATAAATGCAATAAAGGAATATGGGTACGTTATTGTAATAATGGCTATTGGAGAAGTTGAATATAATGACAAAAAAAGAATCTTCCAAAGATGGCATGAAAAAATTAAAGGAGGAAAATCAAAATATGAAGAAGAAAGAATTACGCGCGGTGCATTATCTAGATTAAGGAAAACGAAATTTGATTTGAAAGAGTTGATGTTTATTAAAATAAATAATGAAACGCTTGAAAAATGTGGTTCGTTCCAAAAAGATTTTAGAAATTCAAATGGCTCCCCAAGAAGATCAAAAGTACTTCTTGATTTAGAAAAATTAAATGAGGAAGAAATTATAAAAACTATAAAATTTTAATACCCATTCTTTTTTCTCCAAAATTCAATAATTTTTTGATCTTGCTCTAAACCATTTTTATTAAAATAATAATCAAGAAGATGTTCAAACACGATCTTCCCATTCACATTCAAATCGCCAACCGAAAAATCGCGATTAAGCATAGAAGCGACAACTCCCACCATACCACTTCCTCCAAGAGGGTCAAAGATTAAATCGCCTTCATTTGAAAAATGCTCCAATAAACATTGTATTAATTTGAAAGGCAACCTAGTTGGATATTTTGGCATATTCATTTTATAATCTCTAACGAATTTTAAGGTTGTTAAATTCGGCTCTCCTCCTGTGCAGTGATGAGTAGAACAACGGTTGTGATAATGCCACCCTCCGTCCCGGGTAACCCAAAAAATTTCATAGACATTATGAGCAGGTCTCAATTTACAAGCAGGTGCAAAATTATATGTCCAATACATTTTCCCTCTTAATTGCAATCCTCTAAATTTCATTATTTCGTTATGGATCAAATTACTATTATTCCAACCAGAAAAAATTAAAGCTTGTCCGCTTATTTTGAGATTATCCTTAATTGTTTCCAATAATTCTTTTATCTTATCTGCATATTCATCAACTTTCCATTCGACATAACCATCCACTACATTTTCGGAATTCCTGTGGTAATTTCCATTCTTCCCACTAAATTGAATTCCAAAAGGAGGATCAGTTATAATTAAATCTGCATTCACTCCTTTCCAATCTTCCATACCTTTTATTTCATATTTTTTTAATAAGTCGTATTTTATCTTTTTTTTATCTTCCATTTTTCTCCTTCCCTCGTTATCTTTCCGTTCTTTTCTAATTTTTTTAACCGATTTGTGACATATAGATAAAGAGTTCTTTCGCGATATTTTTTCTTTGCAAAATCTCTTATCTCTTTTGTAGTAGCGTTGCCTTTTAGTTCTTTCAAAATATCTAATACATCTTCTTGACTCATTTTAAATTTTATGTTAGTTTAGTGTTAGTATTTGAGAACGAGGACCCCCGCTAATTACTTTGATGATTTTCTTTTTTTTAAGGCGATCTATATCTCTACTTATAACTTGGTATGTTGAAGATTTGCCGTATTTTTGTTTTTGTTTTTTCATAACTTCTTTATACAAATCTCCGCGTCTTATCTTTTTGTCCTCTTTTAGAACTTCAAGGATTAGAACAACATTCTTCTGTTTTTCAATCCGAGTATACATTTTAAACCCTCTTTATAAAAAAAGAGGTAAAGCTTTATTATAAAGCTTTCGTTTATCTTCTCTCTTACGCATCCAAAACCCTCAGAATTATTTCCCCTCTCCATATTCATCCAAAAAATCCTCATAACTAAATTCATCCACCATTCCTTTTCCGTTTTCTTTTCTTGAAATTTCATCCATGTAAACTTTATGCATTCTCTGCAGGAACTCCTGTTTATCTTCCATCTTCATCAAATCCATGTGACCCTGCAAAATTAAATTCAATGCGAACGGCGACGGAAGTTTAACAATATGATAACTAAGTTTTACTTTTCCTTCTTTTATCCAGTCAAGAACTAATTTTGTTTTTTCAATGTCCATCAGGTCCTCAAGAACTTCTCTTTTAGCTTCTTTCAAAATCGGAAATTCTTTAGAAATTTTCTTTACCGAATTAATTAAAAAATGAGATTTCATGTGCTGCTTCTTAACGGATTTTCTGTTGCCTTTGTAAGTTCTTAAAATCATTAAACCTCTTGTGGCGCAGTGACGGAATTTTCTTGTCAGAACGTCCGTTTTTTCAATTGCTTCTTTTAAAATTTCCTCGACATTTTTTGAATTTAATTTATCAAAAGCTTTTTCAATATTGAGAATTTCCGACGACAAATAAAAACCCCGGTCTGAAATTCCTATTTCAACGTCACGTTCTGAATTTCCTGAATTGCGCGCCATTGTAAACGCCAGCGCTCTTGAAAACGCGTCATTAACACGACGGCCGTACATTGAATGAACCAAAACGTATTTTTTATCGTCTCTCTCATCTGTGTATTTTTCTATTACAATATTTTCATCGTCGGGAATTTCTGAAAAATTATACTGCTGATAAAAATAATCATAAATTTCCTCCGCAACATCTTCTGAAATGTAAGCGTGATTTTTTATGAATTCTTTTATTGTTTTTTTCCCTTCCGCCCCGTTTTTTTTGTCAAACATTAATTTTATCTTTTTTCTGAATGAAGAAATCTCTAAAGCAGAATCAAAACTCAACGGCAGAGTTTCTGAAAACCACGACGGAATTGTCGGATTTCTTTGAGGCGCCGGTTTTACATAAAGGTTCATACCACGTGAATATTGATAGGAATATTTGCTTCCTCCGAGGACAAAAACATCGCCTTTATGCATTCGGTTCATGAACGATTCGTCTATGACTCCAATTTTTTCTCCTTCGCCCGAACCCGCAAGTTTTACTGTAACGAAAGATTCTTCGGGAATTGTTCCCAAATTTGTAAGATAAAGAACTCTCGCCATTTTCCCTTTTTTACCGACGGTTCCCCCATCCACTTCGGGATCATACCAAAGTTTTGCGTAGACCCTGTCTTTTTCTAAATCATACTCTCCCGACAAATACGAAATTACAGAATAGAAATCTTCTTTCGTCAAATCCCTGTAGCAATAACTTTTTCTAACGAGATTAATCAAATCGTCAATTTTCCACGGGTTGTTTATCGCCATACCGAATAAAGTTTGTGATAAAACATCGAGGGCATTTTTAGGAAAATGAATTTCGTCTATTTTACCTTCGTACATTTCTTTTTGTATAACCGCGCATTCAACCAAATCGTCTCTGTCTAAAACTATGAATCTTCCGACGGCGGTATCGTGAAGTTTGTGCCCTGCGCGACCAACACGCTGTAAAGCACGCGACGACGCTTTGGGACTTCCCATTAAAATTACCAAATCAATAAAACCAATATCAATTCCCAATTCCAGAGAAGTGGAGCAGACAACGACTTTTAATTTTCCGTTTCGCAAATTTTCTTCAATTTCAAAACGATGGCCTTTTGACAAAGAAGAATGATGCGCCGCAATATTTAAGTCGGTATAATCTGTGGGAAATTTATCTTTCAAATAATTCACAACCCTTTCCGTCGCTGAACGCGTGTTTGTAAAAATCAAAGTTGTCTTGTGCTCTTTTACCAAATCGTGAATTAAATGATACATCCGAATGTGCGGTTTATTTTCCCATATGAGATTTTTCGCGGGAATCAAAACATCCAAATCCAGTTTTTTATTTGACTGAACTTTTGCGATTTTAACTTTTCGGTTTTTGTCAATTCCCACTAAGAATTTTGCAACTTCATCCAACGGCTCAACCGTCGCTGAAAGACCGATTTTTACCGGAATATTTTTTGTAATGTTATTTAATCTTTCAACATTCAAACTTAAAAAAACTCCGCGTTTATTTCCGAGGGAGTGAATTTCGTCGACGATGCAGTACTCAACTTCTGTAAACGCTTCAACGAATTTTTTTGTTGTTAAAACGATCGCCAGACTTTCGGGAGTCGTGATTAAAATGTGCGGAGGGTTTCTCGCCATTTTTGCTTTTTCAGAAACTGAAGTATCGCCTGTTCTCAAACCGACGCGGATTTTTTGCAATTCAATTCCTTTTGTTTTCGCGAGTTCATTAATTTCCTCAAGAGGTTCAATTAAATTTTTGTGAATATCGTTGTTCAGCGCTTTTAACGGCGAAACATAAACAGCGTAAACTTTTTTGCTCAATTCATTTTTTTCGGCGAGAGTTACGAGGTTGTTTAAAATAGATAAGAATGCCGTGAGAGTTTTTCCCCCGCCGGTCGGAGCTGAAATTAAAATGTCTTCTTTATTGTGAACTGCCGGAACGCCGAACTTTTGCGCGTCAGAAAAATCATCAAATTTTGAAAAAAACCATTCCCGAATAAGGGGGTGAAAAATTTTTTCTATTTCTTTCTTAGTGGACGGTTTTGCAACCGAAACTTCTGTCATTTTCAAAATGCTTATTTAATTAAAAATCTCTTCAGAACCCGTATTTATATTAGTTCATCGTCATTATTTAAGAGTTTTGGTGGGGAAAATATCACCTCTTTTTGAAATAAGAACATTGTGAAACTAAGCCCCGCAAGTTCTCAAAGAATTTTTAGGCTTAATATCTTTTAGCGAAATTTCCTAACAAAGACGGAAATGAAGCAAGTATTACCCGCGACATTTATGAGCGCTTTTGGGCGAAGCCCGAGGGCGGGTGGGCGGGAATATAATTATACTACAAAACAGCAATGCTTAAAAAACAAAACAATCTTACGATTTCATGTTAGTTAAACTGGAAAAACCTGCGCTTCTTTCGAGGGCGATTGAATTAATTTCTGAACTTGTTACTGAAGTAAGAATTAAAGTTAATGAATTCGGAATGAGTATAACGGCGATGGACCCGGCGAACGTTTCAATGGTTGGTTTCAAACTTCCGAGGACGGCATTTTCACAGTACGAAACGGGACACGAAATTTTGGGCGTAAATCTTGACAATCTGAAAAGAATTTTAAAAAGATGCGGGGCGGGAAGTTCGATAATAATTGAAAAGAATGAAAATCATCTTGCAATAAACATAATTGATAAAATACGACGAAGTTTTACTTTAAGTTTAATTGAAATTGAAAGCGAGGACATTGATTTTAATGAAAAAATTGCGCGAATGGAATTCAGTTCGCGGGTTGAAATAAATTCCGCCGATTTAATAAATTCAATTGATGATTGCGCCGTCGTCAGTGATGCGTGCGCTTTCGCAATTCGCGACGGGAAATTTATTATTGAAGCAAAAGGAATTGATTCTGCAAAAGCTGAATTTTCCGGAGATGAAGCTGATATTCACGCTGAAGATTGCAGAGCAAAATACAGTTTAGAATACTTGCAAAAATTTGCGAAGGCATCAAAACTTGCGGATAAAACAATTTTGAATTTTGCCGACGACCACCCTTTGAGAATGGATGTTCACGCTGACCACATGGAAATTTCTTTTGTTCTTGCGCCGAGAGTTGAAACTGAAGATTGATTTGCAGAAAATCCTTTAAGATTTTCTGATTAATACTTTCTCCAGAGGATGATTAAATAAAAAGACATGATAAAATAATTTGCAAATATTTTTAAACAACTTTGCCGTTAAAAAAACATGAATTTGAAAAGAGGGAAAATTGGTAACAGAGGTCAGGTTACAATTTTTATTATAATTGCTATTCTTGTTGTTGCGCTTGCAGTTCTCGCTTATTTTTTGATACCAAATCTTCGTTCAAATATTTCAGTTTCACAGCAATCGCCGACGGAGTTTGTTGACACGTGCATGAGAGAAAAAGTTCTTGAGACAATTGAAACACTTTCACTTCAGGGCGGAAGCATTGAAGTTTCCGAAACAAATTCCTATTTTTACAAAGGAGATTATGTGAAATATTTATGCTACAGCGGAGAGTACTGGACAGCATGCACAAATCAGGAGCCATTCATTCGCGAACATTTTGAAAGTGAAATTGAAAATGAAATTCAGGACGATGTGAATTCGTGTTTTGATTTGCTCGTTGCAAGTTATGAAAATCAGGGTTATGAAGTTGTTCTTAAAAATTCTCAGACAAATGCCGACGCTGAAATACTTCCTGAAAGAACAATTGTGAATTTTGAAAATGAAATAACGATTACAAAAGGCGGTTCGGAAACATACGATTCATTTTATATAAGAATGGACAATAATCTTTATGAACTGCTGGAGATTGCAAAGAATATAGTCGTTTGGGAAATTGATACAGGCGATTCGATTTCCGAGGCGTACATGACATACGACCCGTATTTGAAAGTTGAAAAAAGAACAAAAACAGATGATACAAAAATTTACATTCTCACTGACAGAAGGACGGACGATTTTTTTCAGTTCGCTGTGAGAAGTTATGCAATGCCTCCGGGATATAATTAAAATGATGAACAAAAAAAAATTGGTGATGCTCGTCGGAATTTTAGGAATTTTTATATTTTCAAATATGCTCGTTTCGGCAGTTTGTTGTGAAAAACTTGACAACGGAGGAGCATGGTGCCAGGTTGCCGACGATGAAAGTGCATGCGATAACCAGTATAATATTTTTGATACACAATTTTGCGACGCTGCAAGCGTTCCGGAATGCAGTGGAGTTTGCGTGAGCGAACAGACAGGAGAGTGTTCTGAAAATACACCGCAATTCAAATGCACAGAAGAATTAAACGGAGTTTGGCATGAAGAATCAATAGAAAACATTCCTGAATGTCAAAACGTTTGTTGTGTTATGGGAATTCAAACAGTTTTTGCAACACCGACGGAATGCAGACAGATGTTTAGCGATTTAGGTTTTCAGGGACAAATAAGAGATGATGTGACAGACAGAGATGCATGTGATGCTCTTGCAACTTCATTTAAAGAAGGGGCGTGTGTTATAGAAACAGATTTGGAAAATACTTGCATAAGAACTACCGAAATTGGATGCAACGATTTAAAAAATAATTTATCAGAACTTTTACAATACTCGTATTCTCAGGGCGAAGTTTACATTCATTGGGATGAGGGATTTTTATGCTCGGGTTCAAGAGAGGTTAACGGTCAGACAGAATATATATCTTCAGGTTGCACTAAAAGTCCAGATACAATGTGCGAAGACGGAAAAGTTTACTATGTTGACACTTGCGGAAATAAAGCAAATATTTATGATGCAAGCAAATATAACAGTTTAGATTACTGGACGCACATTTATGATTCTTCCGACGAGGAAAACGTTTGCCAAATTAACGGCGCAAGTTCAACGTGCGGAAATTGCGATACAATTCTTTCAAGCACTGTCTGCCAGAATTTTAAAGACGCTGTTAATAACAACGGAGGAAACATGGCTGCTCCTGCAAATAATAAAGACGGACTTGTTTGTGGAAGTTTAAATTGCAATCTTCCTAATGGTGATATAAAAACTCACGGAGAAAGCTGGTGCGGAGGGACTGCGGGAACTTTGTTGCCCATAAAATATAATTTCAGCGTGGGAGAATTAATGCAAAGTTCACGAAATGAACTTGAAAAAAATTACAATGATTATAATGTTCCGGGAAGCAGATACTATAAATCAATTTGTTCTTTCGGAGAAATCCTCGTCGAAGAATGTTCTGATTATAGAAATGAATTTTGTGCTGAAGAAGAAACTGACGGAAGGAGTTTTGGAAATTGTGTGACCAATACATGGAGATTTTGTTTTGACTACACTACAAAAACAAATTGTGAAGAGTCAACAAAACTTTGCAAATGGGTTCCTGGATACAGATGGGACGCAACGATTGTCAATGAAAAAAGCGAGGGCAGAAGAATGGAAGAACAAGGCTCGTGCGTTCCGTTGATTGCGCCGGGTTTTGATTTCTGGCAGGGCAACACACAGGCAGTTCCAATTTGTGAAAGAGCGACAGTCCAGGAATATGCTTTATATGAAACAACATGGTGGATAGACAGAGAAGATTTTGCAGGATGGGGAGATAAAACCCAATCACATGCGTGCTTGAATGGATGTTATGCAATTCCTAAATACGGAACAATAGATGAAGAAGATATTTCAAAAGTTAAAAAATGTGATGAAGGAAACGACTGCAGTTCAGACGAAATTTGTTTCACAGGTTATTGTGTGGATAAAGAATTATTTAATTTTTATGACGAATCAGAATATGCCCTTGGTGAAAATATTAAAAATTATTATCTTTCAGCAAGAAGAGGTCAATATTGCCATAAAGACGGAAAACCAGATAAATGGTTAACAGGAGGAGACCCTAATTTAGATCATTATGACTGTACTCCTTATGGCGGGGGTGAAGGCAAAGATGAAGACAAAGAAAGAGATTTCCCTATTTTTTTAACACATAAAACATGGCTTGATTCAATAATGGAAAGAACGCGTTCAATTGGGGATTGCGGATTTAAAGTCGGCGCGAGCGGAATTGAAAGCAGTCCGGAAACAGAAATTGTTACGGCAATATTTGAAAAATTAAAACAGAACCAGGAAGTTAAAGAAAAAATAACTGCGGAAATGATAATTTACAAGGGTGAAAAAGACGGACTGAAATGGGTTGGTGATGACGAAGAACCTTACAACGAAGGGCTTTATGATGTCGTTGAATATACTTGCGCGGAAAATGGAGGAAGTTGCACGGCGGAACTTAATCAAAGAGGAAATGAAAATTGTCCGGGTGAAAAAATAGAAGGAGAGAATTTGTGCGCTGCCGGAATGGTTTGTTGTGCATACACTGAATTAGAATGATAAATAAAAATTTAAAAAACAAAACAGGGAGAATAGCAATTACGCAGATAGTGATTTTAGTCGTCGCTATTTTTGCGTTCGCGTGGTTTGTCGGAAGTTCAGCGAGAATTGTTAGCGCTGCGGACGAGAACGAAACAACGGATACAACAGATACAGAAACCCCAACGGAAGAAGAAAGTGAAGAAAATAATGAAGAAATTTTAGATAGTGCTGCGGACGTGGCGATAGTCACCGAAACTTCTAAAAAATTACTTAAAAAAAATAGCGGAAAATGGTTCAGTAAATTCTGGAATCCTACAACTGCAGTGGGAACGATTGCTTCAGGGGTAGTGTGGGCGACGGCAGTTGCAGGAATAATCTCATTTACAGCGAAATATTATGCAAGCGATAGAAACGCACAAGATATAAGAACTACTGCATGGATTGGCGCAGGAGCAGGAGTTGCAGTTGTTGCGATTGCCGTTGCATTCGGGGCAACCGGACCAGTTGGCTGGATTGCAGGAGCGGTTGTTGCATTGTTTTACGGAGTTTATATGTTAGTCGGGTATCAGATTTATTCGCGCGAAACATTTACATATTATCCAAAAGTTTGGCAACCAAAGTCGGGAGAAAATAATTGTGACGCGTGCAATAGTTTGAAATACGAAAACGGAGAAAATATGTGCAGTGAATATCTTTGTCATAGTTATGGTCCGGCATGTAATTGGACAAATGAAGGAACAGATTATGAAGTTTGTTTTGAAAATAAAGATGAGGAAGGTGCCCCTCCGGTAGTTGAGGCAATAGATACAGCTTATGGTCAGAATATTTTCCCAGATGAAACAAATTATCATTATGAATTTTCCGACGCCGGCGCTGAAATTGTTTATGAAGGAAGCGACGACGGATGCGTTCCGCATTACAAATCTATAACTCTTGCCGTCGGAACTAATGAGATTGCAAATTGCAGATTGGCTCTTGAAGGATACACGGGATTTGATTATGAATTGAGATTTTCGCAAATGATGGACATGGCTGAAAGCAGTGTGAATACAATAGAGCATACATTGTCACTCCCTAACGCAATTACTGCAAGCGAATCAGCGTTGGCAAATGCAGGCATAATTTTAACAGAAGGATTGAACTATGATTTCTACATAAGATGTCAGGATACTCACGGAAATATAAATCAGCAGGATTACATTTTGTCTTTCTGCGTCCAGGAAGGTCCGGACAGAACTCCTCCCGAAATTGAAGGAAGCAAACCTCCACAGGACAGCTACATAAAACGCGGAACTGTAAACCAGAGCGTTGAAATTTATACAGATGAACCTGCGGATTGCAAATGGGATTTTGAAAGAAAAAGTTATGAAGCAATGGATTACACATTTGACGATTGTTCTCAAAGTATAAATAACCCAATAGTCGGAATAGGCACTTTTGGGTGTAAAGGAACATTTACAGGATTTAAAGACGGTGTTGTGAATAAATATTATATAACCTGTTTGGACCAGCCGGAATTAGGAGAAAATGAAAGTGACAGAAATGAAATGGATGCTTATGAATACAGATTAATCGGAACAAATACTTTAGCTATTGACGAGGTTAAAGTAAATAATGAAAACAATGGAACGTTAATACGGGATTCAAGAAATACAATAAATGTTGAACTTAAAGTGAAAACTGCGGGAGGAGCAGAGGACGGAAAAGCAAGGTGCAGATATAGCCCTAACGGCGTGAATTATGCTTTGTTCAGCAACGGTGGAAGCATAAATTATTTGGTTACGAATACTCAAAATCTTTATTTGGCCGAAGGAAATTACACTTATTATATAATCTGTGAAGATGTTGCACATAATGTTGCAAATACTTCTGTTCAGTTTGAAATTCAGACAGATGACGATGCTCCTGAAGTTGTAAGATGGTTCAGGGACGGCGATAGTTTAAGAATTTTAACAAACGAAAAAGCTAAATGTGTTTATCAGACGTTTACAAAAGTAACAACTAATCCATGTATTTATGATTTCGACCTCGACGGAATTCCTTTCACGAGTGAATTCGGCGAATACGGAACGAGCCACTACGCTGACTGGCCTGAAAACAGCCAATCAACTTATTACGTAAAATGCGAAGACGAATTCGGAAACCCTCCGCCGACGGAAGGATGCACTACGATAGTGAGACCTTTTGAAATTCCCGGATTGAAGAATTAATTTTGATAATTAAATTAATGAAATCTTTATAAAATAGAATAATCTTTATTGAATATGAAAAAAAGAGGGGCGCTTGAAATTTCTTTCGGAATGATTTTTTCAATAATTTTAATTATTGTTTTTATCGCTTTTGCTTTTTTCGGAATAAAAAAACTTTTGGGCGCGCAGGAAACAGCGACGATAGAGCAATTCAAACACAATCTGCAGGAAGATATTAACAAAATGTGGAGCGGACCGCAGGGAAACCAAATTTATGAATATGTTTTGCCGAAGAAAATTGAACAGGTTTGTTTTGTCGACGATGAATATGAAAATATGCGCTTTGAACCGATTGGAAAATATCCGGGGGATAAAATTATCCATATTGATTTAGAAAATACTTTGGATGGCAAAGATGAAAAGTGTTTCGTCAATTCCGGGAAGTTAACAATCAAATTAAAAAAAGATTTTGGTGAATCACTTGTAACTTTGATGTCTGCATAAAATGAAACGCAAAAATGCACAATTAAATATTTCGTTTGCATGGATTTTTGCGATTGTCGTCGGAGCTTTCATACTTTTTTTGGCAATTTATGGTGTGACAAAATTTGTTAACATTCAAAAAACACAGCAGGGCGCGGAAACGGGAAAAGAGATAAGCGTTTTACTTAATCCGCTTGAATCCAGTTTTGAAACTACAGAAATGGTGACGATTTATGCTCCGACAGAAACGCGGATTTTTTCCGAATGTGAAAATCCGAAAAGCTCGGAAGTTTTCGGAAAACAGAAAATATGGACGCTCCAAAAAGTGTACAATTCATGGACGCCGACAAAAGTGGAAATCAGTTCAAGAAACAGATATGTTTTTTCAGAAAATCCTGTCGAAGGAAAAAGTTTTGTCGCTTTTTCAAAGCCGTTTGAATTCCCGCCTGAAAGACGAACAGATTCTCCATTTAAAGTCGCTGATTTAATTTACATTTTTCCCTCGGATGAAAAATATTGTTTTACCGAAGCTGATGAGGAAATAATAGAAGAACTTGATTTACTTCAGAATAATTCAAGAATAAAAAATTTCTATTTTGATGATTGTCCAACCGGGAGCAAAAAAATCTGTTTTGATTCTGACTCTGAAGATTGTTACGCAAAAATAAATTATAATTCAGGAATTGTTGAAAAAAATTCCAAAGAAGTTTATTTTGAAACTGATGCTTTGATGTACGCTGCGATCTTTTCTGAAAATTCTGAATATGAATGTCAGATCGGAAGAATAATGGCGAGGGCTAAACAACTTGCGGAAATTTATGAGATTAAATCCGAAATGGAAAAAAACCAGAGCTGCCCCGGTATTTTGGATGCAGATTTGATTATTTTCAAAACTTTATTAAATTCTTATAACAACTCGGAAGATTTATCTTACATTGCAAACCAGGCTGAACAATTAAATGCGAGAAATAGTATGCAGGGGGATTGTAAATTATGGTAAATAAATCCGGGCAAATAAAAATTCAGCAAATGATTTTTATGATTGTTGCAGTTTTTATTTTGTTCGTTATAATCGGGCTTATTGCACTTTCTTCAAAAATGTCAAATTTAAAAAAATCAGCGACGGAACTTGAAAGAGAAAACGCTTTGTCTTTAGTTTCAAAACTTGCAAATTCGCCGGAATTTTATTGCGGGAATAGCTACGGAAATCAGAAAAGCAGTTGCGTTGATTTTGATAAAGCAATGGCCTTAAAAAATAAAATCGAAGATTACGAAAAATTCTGGGGCGTTTCAAATATAGAAATAAGAATAATACCAAATGAAAATATTTTATGCACCGACGACAATTACCCGAATTGCGACACGCTTAAATTAATCAGCGACGAGATAACCGGAAATTCAGTTTCAAATTTTGTATCAGTTTGTTATAAGGAATCAAATGAGGGGGATATAGTAAATAAATGCGAGATAGGTCAGATTATCGTAAGTTATGAGGCAGTACAATGAATAAAAATAAAAATGCTCAAGAGGAAATAATGGGATTTGGGATAATTTTAATTGTAATTGCAGTTATAGCGCTTGTTTTCATAAGTTTGTCAGTAAATAAAAACCGAAATGTAAACGACGAGCCGAATTATGAGGTGAACGGATTTTTGAGCGCTTTGATGGAAAAGACGACGACATGTGAAAAAAATTCAAATCTTTTAGCAGTAAAAGATATAATATTTGAATGCGGGAGAAATAGGATTTGTGCGAACGGGGAGAATTCATGTGATGTGTTGAATGAAACTGTAACAAGCGCTATGGATAACAGCTGGAAGGTTGAAAACGGAAGTTTAGTGAAAGGGTATTATTTAGTTGTTTACTATGAAGGGGATTTAATTATAAACGAAACGCGAGGAGTTTTAGACGGCGAATCGAGGGGAGCGTGGCAGGATTATGCTAAATCGGCTGAAGAATCACAAATAATCCTTGAAATTTTTAATTAAATTTTGAAATGAACAGTTATAATATCGGCTGTTATGGATGGTTTGTGCCTTACGCGATTTTTTGTTTTTTCCTGAACTAACCTGACGAAACCGAACCTTTCAAGAAGCTTTATATCTCCGCTTACAGATTTAAAATCTCTGCCTAGTTTTTTTGCAAGATCATAGATTGAATTAGGCTTTTGAGTTTTAATTACATCAAGGATTTTTGCTCTTTCATTACTTAACGCCTGTCTCAACGCCGAAATTCCTGAAAAGTTGTATCCCTTATCTGAAGAAATTCCTTTCAAAACTGAAAACCCGCCTTTTGATTCTTTAATTGTAATTTCACGCACTTTTCTCGTCGACATTTTTCGTATATATGGTGTTTTTATTTATATATTTTTATAATATATATTCAATTTATAGGTTTATTTAATTAATATATTTGTCTAACTTAATAAAGTTTTATGTTTTAATGACAGGGAAGTATGAATGAAAGTGTATTAACTTAATAAAAATTACACAACCTTTTTAAATAAAACCACAAAAAAGGGGTGTTTTTTTGATACAACCGAAAATTAAAGTGATAAGGTTTTTAAACGAAAATGGGTTTTCCATGGTATGCCTTTAAGGCTGTCTATAGGGAATTAAAATACAGTTCATGATTTTCCCTATAATCATGGATTGGCAAAACCTTAGAGTTTATAGAGTTGAAAGGAGGTTAAAAAATGAAAAAATTTAATTTTAGAAAAATCAGTGCAATCGCTGGTAGCTTGTTACTTACAGGATTAACTCTTGGAGGTGCTGCAGCTGCTACTTATCCAGCTCCATTCGTGAGCGGAGGTTCAGCTAATGTTGCTATCGTTTATGGTGCTGGTGCTTTACCCCAAGACGCTGTTACGGGTGCTGCAATCCAAATAGACCTTCAGGACTATGAGACCCTATCGGGTTCAAATTCTGGCTCTGCTGCAACGGGAGGAGATTATTACCTGCTTGAAAAAAGTTCGACTAAGTTTAATTTAGGAGACTATGCAGGAAATGTCGTTTCATCTACAATTAACGATGATAATTTACCAACTCTTTTGGCAGATGGTAAATATGTTGATGATGATAATGATGAGTTTGACTACACACAAAAGATTGAACTCAACAGTGCATCACTTCAGTTAGTTATGTTTGATGACAACGATTACAAGGCAGATGCTCCAACTGTGGGAATAAAGATTGCAAACGGTGCAAATGTTATGAATTACACTTTGGATATGACTGCTGATCCTCTTTGGGAGGACTTAGTGTCAACAGATATTCCATTTATGGGTAAGAATTATTACGTTCTTTCCACATCTGGCAATGACACAATAAATCTTCTTGACTCTGCTGATGATACAATATTGGCACAGGGAGAAAGTGTGACTGTATCCGGAAAAGATGTTTCCATTACCTTCATTTCATCTACTGAAGTTATACTAAATGTTGACGGGGTAGATACAACAACTCTTTCAGAAGGAGAGACTGCAAAACTTTCTGGCGGAAGTTATGTCGGTATTAAGGACATTTTATTTGATACAAAAGAAGCTGGAATTTCAAAAGTAGAATTCAGCATTGGTAACGGTAAGCTTGAGTTGGTCAATGGTTCAGACGTTAAGATGAACGAAGATACTATCTCTGATTTGGGAGTTACGATTACGAACTCTGTAAGCGACACAAAATTAGCATCAATCAAAATAACTTGGGATGCTGATGATGAATTGTTTATTGCAGAAGATTCTGAAATCTTAATGCCCGGATTTGAAGCAGTGAAGATGACTTTCGGAGGATTAACTTATCCTTTGGAAGAAACATTCAGTGTTGAGGGAGATGGAACTGATTCAGTTGTTCTTAAAGGATTCCCTTTGAAAGATTCTACTGAAGATATAAACATCTTGTATTACAATGGCACAGACTATACTCTTATTGGAAAAGATTCCGATAACCAATTGATTACAAGTGGGAACACTTCATTGAGATTTGATGGAGATACTGACAAATGGTTCGCAGTTTCATGGAACGATAGTCAGGATTCTGAATCTTATTTAATGAGATTTAGCGCATTTGAAAATACAAGCGGTCTTCAAAGAGCAGATGTTCAGTACAGAGCAAATGGCGATTGGGCAAATGTGAAAGTAGACGCACAACCAGGAGATTCAATTACTCTTGGAAACGTTGAATTTACAGTTTCATCTTTGGATAAAGATACAAAGGTAGCTGTTATCCATTTGAACTCTACAGATTCCAAATCATTCAGAACTCTTTATACTAAAGAGGGAATGATGGTATCATTGCCTTGGATTAATACTACTCAAGAAACAGTGGCAGCAACAATGGTTGACGGCCAACTTGGGTGGGTTAACGGTTCTCTAAACAACCACACTTACTCTGCAAGATACAATCTTCTTATGAATGAAGAAGACAGGAATGGGAATCTTGGAAAAGGAAATCTTATCAATATAAGTTTAGCTGAAACTGCATCAAATGATGAAGTTCAGGTAAGTCTTGTTGATATGGGTACTGATGAAGGAACATTCTCTGAAGTAGGTTCAAGCACTAAGATATGGAGAAATTTCGCTTATTCCGAATTAGCTACTGAAGCTATTTGGGATAAGAGCGCTGACCAATATGAAGTTGCAATTACTTACCATGGTGAAGAAGTTAAAGGAGACGTTTATGTGACTTCCCCTGAAGCAACAGTTACACCTGGTAACCCTTCCGGAAGCAATGTAGTTCTAGTAACAGATGCTGAAGTAAGTTCAGTTGCTACAAAGAACTTGATTGTTGTGGGAGGAAGCTGTATCAATTCAGCTGCTGCTACATTGGTTGGTGGTGCTTATTGCGGTGCTGCATGGACAGAAGCTACAAATGTTGGAACAGGACAATTCTTGATAAAAGGATATGCTGATTCAACTTTAACTAGCAAATTAGCTTTGCTTGTTGCTGGTTATGAAGCTGCTGACACCACAAACGCTAAGACATACTTGACTACTAAGAAACCAGACACATCTAGTGCATGGATTGGAACATCAAGTACAGAAGCTACTCTTCAAACTGAAGCTGCATAAATTTACTTTTTATTTTTCTTTTTCTTTTATTTTTTTAATGGATTAGTGGATACTGAGTAAAAATTATTATTTACAATCCCGACGACAAAAAGGTTTTTATACTAAATTTTTTTGCTTATATGATGCGGAGAATTTTATCTAAAGAACAGGAAGAAAAAAGACAAAAAAGAAATGGAAGAATTTTAGTTTTGTTTTTGGTCATAATTTTGCTTGGAAGCAGTTTTGGAATAATTGTTAATTCTTTTGACAATTCAAATTCATCAACTAAAATGAATTATAACGGAAAAGAATTTGTTTATCAAAACGGATTTTGGATTTACGACGCCGGAGATTATCAGCTGGGATTTGTTTACAACCCCGAAGAATCTGAAAATGTTTCCGGACAAATTTACACAGATTTGACGAGTAGTGTAACTGCGTATCAAAATACCCCTGTTTATATTTATTCGGAGGAACCGTCGGCCGAAGCGGAAGTTTACAGAAACCTTTATCCTTTTGTTCAGAGAATTCAAAAAGCATGTATTGAAGGAAAAGAATGCGGTGAAGACATCCCTGTAAAAAATTGTTCTGACAGATTAATTGTAATTGAATCGTCGGAATTAACTGAAATAGTTCAGAATGATAAATGTGTTTATATCCACGGCTCTGAAGAAGATTTAGTAAAATTGAGCGACGAATTTTTGTATAAAATTTTCGGAATAAAATAAACATTTAAAAATTAATTTTACTTATCATAAGAATGGCAAATAAAAAAAGGAAAAAAGAAACGGAGAAAATAACTGAAGTTTTTAAGATTGAAGATGCCGACGGCAAAACAAAAAAAGAAATTGTAAAAGATATTGAAATTAAAAAAGAGCACGCGAGTAAAACGCAGGTGAAAAAACAGGAAAAACAATTAAGAAATATTTTAATTGTCCTCGGAGTTGTCGTTCTTTTTGTCGTCTTAATTTTTTTGTGGATGAAATTGATAAGAATAGTTTATTATGAAGACGTTAAATTTGAAACAGTTCAGGAAGGGCAATTAATACTTTACAATACAAAAATTCCCGTGTACGATGCAACCGGTAAGCATTCTGCAGACCACGAGTTTTATCTCAGGACAAACCCGAAAGACCTTGAAAAAGTTCCGTTTGACGGTAATTTAGTTTTAAGGAAAGGTTATACAATAAATGTTACAGAAGAATTTAATTGTGGAGGTTATGGCGCAATTGCATTTGCAAATTTAATCAGACAGCACGAGATAATTGGAATCGCTTATATCAACGATAAAAATGCAACGTGCGACGGACTGAACAAATATAATTATTACGAAATAAAATCGGGCAATGAAACAAAAATGGTCCAGCGCGGAGATAGTTCATGCTACGACATCCATGTCAGAGATTGCGAAATTCTTCCCGCTACTGAAAAGATTATGGCGGAAGTTTTTTCAGAGTTCAATAAACTTTAAGCAAGATTTTTAATCAAATATTTTACGTCAGTATAAAAAGGAATATCTTTTATTCTGAAAATTTTAACTTCGACGAACCATATTAAAATTACCATGAATATACTTCCGAAATACCAGAAAAATATGTGTGCGAATTCGGCGTACGAAAAATTTTCAATAAACATGACGCCGATGAAAAAAATTCTCAGAATATTTATAATTAAAAATGATGCGAAAGAAATTCCAAGCAAGGCCAATCTTTTCTTAAATTTTATATTCGGTGTTGAAAAATTCAGAATGAAAAAAAGCAAATATGCCGAACCGGCGATGCACGCACCAATAAATTCAAAAGACAAAACAGAATCATAAAAATGAATTGTGTTTTCAATAATGTAAGGGTTGTAAAAAATATCAAATAAAAAAAAAGAAGGATACATTGTCAAAGGTTTGAAAATAAAATAAAATAATTCAAACCCGACGAGCGCGAAAAATAATAAAACAGAATATCTTATTATAATATCTTTTAATCCTCTTTTCGTTTTTTTATTCATTATAATTAAAGACAAAATCGGTTTAAAAAATTAGTTATGATGAATTATTTTGAGAAGGATTTATTTTCTTGCAATTCTTATTGCAACAATAATTATAATTACTATAAGAAGAACATTCAACGCTGCAATTGCCCAAATCTGCCAGTTGTCGGCGTTTATTAAATTGAAAATTTTTGTCTTTTCTTTTATTGTTACAGAAACCGGCTGGTTCGCAACTAATTTGTCATTTGAAAGAACTTCAACATTGAAAACTTCTTCACCTGAAGCGTCGGATTTAACATCCAATGTTATCAAAACTTCTCCTGAACTTCCAGCGTCGAGAGTTAAAGTATTCTGGCTCACTTCAGATAATTCTGCCCATGAAGCGTAATTCGCGATATTTAATGTGAAAACTCCGGGATTATCTCCTTCATTAGTTACCGTTGCTTTTACAGTAAGAGGTTTCCCTGCCTGGCCGCCGTCTTCAAGAACAGCGCTAACTGAAACGTCGTCGGAAACTCCGCAATTTCCGCCTATTTTCAAATAAGCATCAAACGAATCTGAAGTTTCACCGTAGGCGTCAGTGTCTTCTTTTTCACCGTCGTCTTCGTCATAATCATAATATGTAAAAAAATGCAAAGTATATTGTTTCTCCGCAACATTCTCAGGAAGATCAAACTGGAAAGTTACTTCCGCGCTGTCTCCAGGTCTGAATTTGCTATCCTCTATAACCTGATAAAGGTCTATTCCAAGCTCGTTATTATATAAATTAACTAAAACATAATCCTCAAAAGTTTTATCTCCAATGTTCCAAACTTCAGTTGTAATCGTGACAGAGTCGTCCTCACAAGAGACCTGGATAGGTAAATTCAATGAATCCACATCAACAATAACCATCTTGTCATCGTCATTTTCCTGTTCAATTGATATGGAGATATAATAATCTTCATTTAAATCATCTGATCTATCAATACAAAAAGATTCGTGATTGTTATCCTGATTTCCATCTTCGTCGTTATATGCTTTAATTACAAGAATATATTCTCCATCGTCCAATTCAGGGTCAACGCGGAATACAAATGTGTGCGTTCCGTCTTCCTCTGCATCAATATCCATATCATCTGAAACTTCGTCATTCTGTGAAACCCATATTAAATTATCTGCAAAGTTTTCTCCGTCCCGGTACAACCCCAGTTCAAATCGGGTATTATCTAAATCAACGCCATCGTCTTCGTCAAAATCATTTGATAAAGTTACTTCAACTTCTATTGTGTCTAATGAAAACCACTCATCATCTTCGCCTGAACCTTTATTAGATATGTCTATCTGAAGGTCAAGATCTCCGAGACCTTTTAAATTGCCATCATCGTCAATTACAAATGAACCGAAATCACAAAAAGTATTTGAGTAACTTAATGATAAAGAGGTAGAATTTGTATCCGAGGCATTTGCAGAATTTATTGCGTTTATTGTAAGAGATTCAGTTCCAACTCCAAAAACATCATCAAGTGTGATTTTGTAATCCACAGAGCCTGTATTTGTGGTTGAAGACAAATTTTGGACTGAAAAATGTGCCGGGTTTGAGGTCGAGAAATTGACATTTGTATCTGCTAAAACACTTATTGTTTGAGATTGTCCTACCTCTGAAAATGACACGGAGGTTACATTTGGGTTAATTGTAAAAGCGCTTGCAATTCCTACTAAGAACATCAATACAAACACTCCTGTTAACAATTTTGTATTCATTTTGTGTAATCATTCTGCAGTTAATATGGTTTATAAAGATTTCTGTTATTCAAAATATATTTTAAATTCGGTTTCTCAAAAGATTTATATAATTTAACAACTAATTAAAGAAATGGTTCTTACATCAAGAGAAAATGAGATTGGCGCGTGGTCGTTTTTGGTGGGTGTTGTGCTTGCAATGGTTATAGGATTGGCAACGGCCCTTATTCCGGTTCCCGCACTTATTAAAATGAGCCCGCCGATTTACGGCATTTTAGTTTTGCTTGGTTTAATAATCGGTTATTTTAGCATTCCAGGCGGAAAAGAATCGCAGACATTCATGATTGCCGGGACGGTTTTAGTTATTGTGAGCAGATTCGGAATGGAAAGTGTTACCGGCTCTTTAATAGGAATAGGAATCGGCGATATTATAACGTCAGTTTTCAGCGCTTTGCTTGTTTTGTTCGTGCCAGCAACAATAATTGTTGCATTGAAAAGTGTTTTCTCGGCTGCGAGAGTATAGAAATTAATTTAGTTAAACTTAATTTTGTAATAGAATAATTGGCTAAATATTAATAGAATTCCATATCCTTCTTTTCTTTTGTAGGTTTTGGAGCGTCTTTGTGGATTTTAGCGAATGCAGGTGTTGCAATCAAAATGTTTTCGCCGAATCCTGCAATTGTTCCTTCAAGCGCGTCGGTTGTTTTTTTTACTTTTGAAACAGCCCTTTTCAATTCAATAGGGTCTTTCTGTCTCAAAGGTTTTATATCAATAACAACTATTGTAAAACCTTCTCTTAAAGCATTGAGAATTTCATTGACATCATCATATTGTCTTAAAGTGTAAAGTTTGACGAAAACTTTGTTGTCAGGAGCCTTGTCGCCGCTCAAATCAATTTCAACATATTCATCGCCACCCGACGACGAACCCGAAAGCGCTCTTTTAAGTTTTTCGAATACCATGGTTAAATTATAATTGAGGTATTTATAAAGATTTCGTAAGTGGATTATGCATATTACAAAATATTTTCCGAAAATATTAATTTCCGAGAATTTCTTCTCTTAATTTTTCTAATTGATTGTTCAATGATGACTCCTGCTTTTCAAGATTTTTGAGACGGAGTTCAATTATTTTTTCTTTGTCTGAAAGTTCTTTGACAACTGAATCTTTTTTAGTTTTTACCATAAGTTGTCCAAGAATTTTGTACACGTCATCATCAGAATTTTTTATTTCAGTTAATGCAGTTGTTGTTTCTGAAAGTTCCATCTGAAATGCCTGTTTTTGCAAAAGAATATTTTGTAAACTTTGTTCAAGAATCTGCATCTCCTGGATTTTTTTATTGTCTTTCATTTCGCGAAATTACTCAGCCTTAATTGTTTTTACTTTCGTTCGCGGTTTGAAGAAAATTTTTCCGCCGCAATTCGGACAAACAAATCTTTTATCCAAATCTTTGTTGGAGATTTTCTTTCCGCATTTGAAACATTTATAGTTTGCCATTTTAATTAATTCACCATATATGTTAATTTATTTTTCATTCTTCCAAGGTTATTAATGTAGAACCAAGCTTCTTTTTGGGTTTTAGAATCTTCATCAAAACTTGACAGAATATAATATAATTCATCGGCAACGTCTTGCCGGTTAAAGAGATTATTTTTTGTTCCAAGGACTAAACTTCTTAATGCACACAACTTTTCAGGGTCATTCATTCCTTGATATTTTATTTTATATTCTTCACTCATTTTAATTATCTAAAGCGTATGCATTATCTGCAAAAACTTTTCCGGTTTTGGAGCATTTCCAAATTCCTGCAGCAAGTCTTTTCGCAGTTCCCCTCGGATGGAAAGGAGATTTTTGTTTAATTCTTTGTTTTGATTCTACTTTTACAAGCTGGTCACGAATACGTTTTCCGTATCGCGCGCCGAATCTTCCTGCTGATTTTGATTTTTTTGATTTGCTTGGCATTTTAATTTTGTTTTTATTTTATTGCACTTGAACCCTTGGGAAAGTTCAAGCGTTATGCTGAAAATTCCTTCGGAATTTTCGCTTTGTTCGCCCATGCGTGGTCAAACAATGGGGATACCCGGATTTGAACCGGGGTCATAAGGTCCCAAACCTCATAGGCTAACCAGGCTACCCCATATCCCCTTGTGAAAAGGAAAAATGAAGTTTATTTATAAAGTTATTTCTTATCTGCAGGTGCCGGCGCTGTCGTTGCTGTTGATGAGGCTGCTTCCTGCGCAGCGGCTTCCTTAGCGGCCTGCTCCTGTTTCATAACTTTGTCCTGTTTAGATTTTACGTCCGCGAAATATTCGTCTATTTTTTTCTTTTTATCGTCGGAAGTTTTAGTTTTAACTTCTTTAATTTCTTTATCATAAACTCCGGCATCAATTTCAGCCATGACTTCTTTTGCAGTTTTGTTTTCAATCAAAAGTCCCAAACTAACGCAAGTTCCGACGACAAGTTTGACTGCGGATTTTAAATCTTTAGCAAGAAGATTTTGCATTTTTGTTTTGGCTACGGAGATTATTTGTTCAATTGAAGCATTTCCAGAATAGAATTTTTTTTGCTGACTTGAACCTTTCTGAAGTCCGATTTCTTTTTTTAATAATTCTGAAACCGGCGGCGAGAAAACTTTTACTTTGTAAGTTTTTGTTTTAGGATTTACATCAAGTTCAACGGGAACTTTTAATCCTTTGAAATCTTCAGTAGATTTGTTGACATCGTCGATAACTTTGTTTATAGGAATTCCTGCCGGCCCGAGTTTCTGGCTCAAAGCAGGACCTGGCTTCATTGCCCCGCCTTCTGCTAAAATTTTAATTATCATTTAATCTTCCTCGGAATCACCTTCGGATTCACGTCTTATAACTTTTACGTTATCCAATTTAATTGTAACGGGCAACGGAACGACCGCGCCGAGCAAACTTACAACCACTTCTTCTTTCTGTTTATCTATTCTTAAAACTTTTGCTTTTTCCCTCTTGAAAGGTTCTGAAAGAATTTCAACAATATCTCCTTCCTGAATTGAAATGGTTTCAACTGAAGGTTTTACCATCGCTTCAAGTTCCTGATAAGAAATTGTCTTCGGAATTATTCCCTTAACGTAAGGCAAATTAAAAACTGCTTCCTCCGCCGACTCGCGGTCTTCAGCTTCGAGAATTATATATCCGCGCAAACCTGCAGGACGCGAAACAGAATAAATATTAAGATTTTTTTTCTCCGCTCTTTCCGCAATCATATCAATTGCTCTTTCTTCTTTATTCGTCGTGACTTTAATTATAAATATCATTTTGTTCCAACTACAACTTAACCACTTAAGAAGTAGATATGAATTTATAAAATTTCGGGTTTATAAATTTTTAGTTTTCTGTTTTCTTTGAAGAGTAATGTATTACAAGTTTTGGTCTTTTTTCAGCATCGGAATTATCTCCTGAATAAAAAACTGCCCTATCATGATTCTTTCTTGATGAAATCTCAAATCCATAATTTGGTTCTCCGTTAATCCAATCACGAACCACTGAAGTTACATCAACAAACTTCCATGAATAATCATTCCCATCGTTGGAGAAATTCAGATATTTTAAAAATTCATTTTCAGGGGCATTGTCCCAAGAAACAGAATTGTCTTCCCAGTCCCAATTCAGTTTGTATAAGGCAAATCCTGATTCGGAGTCAGAAGTATTCATTTCAGTGTATCCATAAAAACACAATTTTGCCGACGAGATTGCGCCGGGCGTGATGTGCTCGGAAGGAATTTTTATAAAAATATTTCGTCTACTAAATTCACAAGAAGATACTTCTGCAAAAAATGCGTCAAGATAAGTTTCATTTCCAAAACCACCGAAATAATCTTGTACATTTGAACAATCCGAAAAGGCAACGCGATTAAATTCAATCCACGCATCGTTTCCTTCTGGTCCGGGCTGAATAACTAATGAGTCCAAACCTTCAGGAGGATCATCTGGATCATCGGGAAAAAATGGTCCGCCAGCGTCGGCAATGTGAATTGGCACTCCGTAAATTTCTTTTTCATGAGTTCCGATAATTGAACTTAAAAATGAAGGGTCTATTCCAATGTATGCTCCGGTATGCCCATCCAAAGTCCACCACGGATTGTCATGGATGTCCGCTTCCAAAGTTGTTGAGGTTTTAATCCAGCTTGCAGGCCCGGGACCGCCGTAAGGCAATATGCTTCCCGTGAATTTTAAATAACCTGTTGCAGAACCGCTTAAATCTATTTCTAAATTTTTCTTTTCAAAATTGTTTTCAAAATTTTCTGAAGATGTCCAGCCAATTCCTCTTTCCCAGGATATTCCGGCTGAAGTATAAAAATTATCCTCTATTCCCGTAGCAACGCGGGATTCTAAATTTCCCTCTCCGCCGACGGCAAATTCAAGTTTAGGAACTAAAACAACCGGCCAATCGTGAATCATAAAAACTATAGGAGTAAAATATTTTGACCACAATGTTTTTTCTTTTGAGAAATCATAATTAGCTTCTGCATTAAAATTAATTTCAGATTCACCTTCAACTATCAAACCTGTTGAAATAGATTTTAACCCCTCATCAAATTCAGCATTCAGATACGGCTTCGCTTTGAACGATGCATTTCCATAAATTTTTGCTTGGTCGTCTGTTGTATTTAAATCTCCGTCCTGGTCTAAGAGCACTTCATCAAAAGTAAAATAGAATGTTTTTTCGTCTTCGGCAGATTTTAAAGAAACACCTTTCGCACAATAAAGTCCTTCAGAAGATTTTTCGTCAACGTCGTCGGGGTTTAGATATTGATTAAAATTTAAAGTTCCAGATTTAATTGCTTTGTCTAGTCCGGCAGGTTCAACATATACAGAATTTCTGTCAAGCATATTTACTGCTACAAATTTTACACAAAACCCGTTTGGCGCTTTTGCCTTTGGTGCTGCACCTAAGACAGTTCCAATAGTGTATGATTCATCAAGGGGTTCTGAAAGATACATAAGGTAATCCCCGTAATTAAATTCTCTGGTTAAAGGAATTTCCAAAACTCTCGCGTTTTCATAAAGTTCAGGATTGGGATTAACATAAGGTTCGGGTTTCGGGTCTTCAAATTCAGGGCGTTCACACGACGATAAATTCATTACTAAAGCAGCCAGACCGCTGTAAATAAAATTTTTCAGTTTTCCCATTTTATGCGAAAGCGTTCATAATTAATGAGACAATAAATCCGAGCAAACCGATAATTGCAATTCCGATTGCGGAAACTTTTGTAATTTGCTGAAACTCATCTTTCGACGGTTTTTTGAGAACCTGCCAAACACGTTTGCATTTCAAAAAGAATGAACTTAACTTTGACATGTTTAAATTAGAAAAATAAGGTTTAAAATAATTACGGTTTTAATTTGCCAAATTAAATTGAAAATTTGCGATGCAGGTTTTCAAAAAGAGGCGATAATTTTAATTCTCAAAAAATTCAATTCCTAATTCTTCTTCGATTTCGCGGTGCTTCATTGATTCCATTGATTCTCCGCCGCCAATTATCTGATGACTTTTAACGCCTGTTACAATTAATAAAACTCTTATTGCTTTTCCCATGTCTTCGGAAATCTGGGCTCCGCCGATCAATTTAGCGTCGGGGCTTAATCTTTCTCCGACGGCAGATATTATTGTTTTATATTCATCCAAACTCATGTTTGAACCTCCGATTACATTCACTAAGGCTCCGGTTGCGCCTGAAATGTCGACATCAAGCAAAGGATTTGAAATTGCTTTTTCAATTGCTTCAATCGCGCGATTATCACTTTCCGATTCACCCATTCCGATTAATGAAACTCCGCCGTTCACCATGACCGCTTTCACGTCGGCAAAATCAAGATTTACCAGACCGGAAGTTGTTACTAATTCGGTGACTCCTTTGACAGCATTTGTTAAAATTTCGTCGGCGATTTTGAACGCGGTCTGCAAAGGCAAATTCGGAGCAAGTTCAAGAAGTTTGTCGTTGGGAATTACTATTAACGTGTCAACCAAAGATTCCATTTTTTCCAAACCATTCATTGCGTTTTCAATTCTTTTTTGGCCTTCAATTGTGAAAGGCAAAGTTACGACGCCGATTGTTAATGCTCCCTGTTTTTTTGCGAGGCGCGCGATTTCCGGCGCTGCACCGGTTCCTGTTCCTCCGCCCATTCCGCATGTTATAAAAATTAAATCACTTCCCGCAATTTTCTTTTTTATTTCAGATTCGGATTCCTTCGCTGCTTCTTCGCCAATTCGTGGATTACTTCCTGCACCCAATCCCTGCGTCAATTCTTTACCGATAAGAATTTTCTGGTCAGCACTTGCATAAAGTAAATCCTGCGCGTCGGTGTTTACAGCTATAAGCTCTCCGCCTTTTATCCCGATTTCACGCATTCTTGAAAGAGAATTATTTCCTCCTCCTCCAACACCGATGACTTTTATCTTTGCATTCTGTTTTTTTAACAATTCAGCAAGCTCTCTGTCAATCTCTTTTAAATCCTGATTTCCGGAATAAATATCTTCCATGGGACGTAAAAGAGGTCATGGTTTTTAAGGATTATTATAATTTTGAAATTACTTAATGATTTAAAGAGAATTATTTCTTTTCAGTTTCCTTAACTTCAAGTTCTAAATCAAAAATTTCCTTAAATTTGTCCTTGAACATTTCGGCGAATTGTTTGAATGCTTTTTCGGTTTCAAGAATTAATTTTTTATTTTCAACTTTGAAATCCATGTCCTGTTTGAAAAGGAATTCCAAAAAGGATTTTATTTTTTCGTTTTGGTCTTCAAGTTTTCTAAAAATTTTAATTTCATAAATAACATCTTTTCCTGCAAGCGGAGAATTGAAATCAACGATTACTCTGCCTCCTGAAACAGACAGAACTTTTCCGATTTTGCCGTCGAAATTAAAAGGTATTCCGGGAACAGGATTTAATCTTTGCTCGTGGAAAACTTTTATCGGCATTAACTGAACAAGTTTTGAATCGCGTTTACCAAATGCATTTTCAGGATTTAATTCAATTTTGTATTCGACAGGAAATTTTTCAGTTTTTTGTTTTAATAAAAAGTCGTCGACTCCTGAAAGAAACATGTTTTGTCCAAGAGCGAAAATAAATGGTTTTGCTTCGACGGGATGATTGTGCCCGGCATGAAGTTTTTTTAATTCCTCGACGGAATTTGAATCAAAAACTGCTCCCGAATCTTTTAATCTCGCAGTAAATTCAATTTCTATAAAATCATTTTTTTGAAATGTCATTAGAATATTTTCTACTAAAACTTTATAAATGTATTTTTTTTGTAATTGACATGGTGTTGAAAATTATTAACGCAACTGAGGCAAGAGTCGGCACAAATATTATTGTTGATGGAACGCCTTGTGTGATAAAAAGTATTGACGTTTCTAAGACAGGAAAACACGGGCACGCGAAATGCCGTATAGAAGCCGTCGGAATAATTACCGGAACGAAAAAAGTTTTCGTTGTGCCGGGACATGACCGATTGGAAGTTCCAAATGTTGAAAAAAGAAAAGCGCAGGTATTGTCAAAATCGAACGGAAATGTTAACCTAATGGATTTGGAAAGTTTTGAAACTCTTGACGTTCCATGCCCTGAACAGGAAGTTTTTGATTCTTTAGAAGAAAGCGGAAATTGTGAGTATTGGGATATAGAAGGAGAAAAAATAGTTAAAAGGAAATTATAACTTTGAGTATAAATTTTTATAAAGTTCATTCGAATTAATTTTTTATGGTTTTATTGAAATATAACACAAATATAAAAATTAATGTTAATACCGGTTTAGAAGAGTTTGCTAAAATTAACACGACTCTTAAAGAGCTGACTAATGAAATACCAGAAGTTCCGAAACTTCTCAGAAAAATTCATCCGAAAATAGAAATATCTCACAGAGAAATTGTAGCTTCTCAATGCGAGATTGGCTGGATATATGAAGTATCTTATAATTACATGGAAGAAGGGAAAAAACTTCCGAGTTCGTTCACAAAATATTTGCAAAGATATGAAAAGTCCGAACTTTCAAAAATACCTCTGAGATTTTGAAAACCTTTAAAAACCAACTATTTCTAAAATTAACATGGCACAAAAAATTCCCGAAGCTCAGGCAAGAATGACAAAAAATGTTTTTGTTTGTTTAAAATGTGAATCGAAAATGAAAGCTGATCCTCAGAAAATTTTGAAAGGAAAAATCAAATGCAGAAAGAAAAGCTGCAGAGGCAGAAATTTCAGAGTTTTGAAAAAAAAGTAGTTTCGCTATTTCATGAAATAAAATTCATATTGCGAAGTTTTATAAATTAAATTTGCTTTAATCTCCCGGTGAAAAAATGAATTTTGTTTTTGTTGATATCGCATTGTTAATATTATTCGTAATTTTCGTTTCAGTTTTTCTTTATCGCAACAAAAAAAATCTGAAAAGAGAAGGGCTTTTATTTTTGTACAGGACAAAATGGGGAATGCAATTAATAGACAAGACGGGGAAAAAATATAAGAAAACTTTGAAATTCTTAAGTTATGTTTCGATTACCGTCGGTTATTTGCTCATGGTTGGAATACTGTGGCTTTTCGGAAAAATAATTTATTTGTATGTTGCCTATCCCGCTGTCGTCAAAGCGATAAAAATTCCTCCTATAACTCCGTTGTTCCCTTATGTGGATAAACTCGTTCCCAACCTCGGACTTCCGACGCTGCACTTTGTTTATTTCATTATTATACTTGCTGTAATTGCAATACCTCACGAATTTTTCCACGGAATTTTTATGAGAAGATACAACATTAAAATAAAATCAACCGGCTTCGGATTTTTCCCGTTTTTCCTTCCAGTGTTTTTAGCCGCATTTGTTGAGCAGGACGAGAAAAGCATGAGCAAAAGCGGAATTTTCAAACAGCTTTCAGTTTTATCTGCGGGAACTTTTGCAAATATTCTGACTGCAATTTTATTCGGCGCGATTATGATAGGATTTTTCGTTTTGAGTTTTGCACCGGCAGGTGTCCAGTTCAATACCTATTCGTATTCAATTGCAAATATTTCTTCAATAGATTCTTTTAACGGAAATTTTATAGACAACCCTACTTACGAAAATTTAATTGAACTTTCAAAAGAAGAAGGTTACAATCAGATAGGTATTGACGGGGTAATTTATTTATCGGATAAAAACCTGTTGATAAAACAGGAAAAAAATTCTGAGACCGGACTTTTAATTTTATACGACGAGGCGCCGGCAATAAATGCAGATTTGAAAGGCGCAATTGTTGAGTTTAACGGCGCTGAGATAAAAGGCTGGGAAGAACTTGGTTCAGAAATAAATAAATATTTCCCTGGGGACGAAGTTGAAATAAAAACGACTGAGGGAGATTATGAAGTTGTTTTGGCGGAACATCCTTTGGATGAAGGAAAAGCGTGGCTTGGAATTGGTTATCAGGAGCAATCAAGGAGCGGGGTTATCGGAAAATTTATTGACTGGATATCTTCTTTCAAAAAGCAAAATATTTTCTACGAAGAAAAATTTACGGGTGCTGAATTTATTTATAATTTATTTTGGTGGCTCGTTCTGATTTCATTCAGCGTTGCATTGGTTAATATGCTTCCGATGGGAATCTTCGACGGAGGAAGGTTCTTTTATCTGACAATACTTGCAATAACAAAAAAACCCAAAGTTGCTGAAAACTGGTTCAAAGGAATAACGAGATTTTTACTTTTCCTGGTTATTCTGCTTATGGTTTTCTGGTTTATAGGATTCGTTTAGGAAAGTTTATAAATACTTTTGATAAATATTTTAAGGAAAGATGGCTTCGGTGAATTTAAAAAATAAAAATTACAAATTAGTCGTTAGTGTCGGAAGAATTGTAGGTGAAGATTATATCGGAATAAGAAATGCAAACGGTGATGTATGCAGTGTTTCTAAGGCAGAATACCTATGCAAAATTTACCCTGAAGAAATAGAGGAGTTTAAGAAAGGTTTGGGGGAAAGTTTGAATGGTGAAGATTTTTTTGAATATAAAAAATTAATAATTCATAAAGATCAGGTTAAAAATTTAGGAAAGAGCCTTGATGAACTCAAAAATTATGTCGGAAAAAGAACTCTTGTTAGCAGAACAATTTAATCGTTAAATTTTAAAAGAAAATTAATTCTTATTTTTATGCTTCCGAAAAACCTTAAGAAGATTCTTGAAAAACAACACTATGAAATTGCGGGAAAAAACGAACATTCCGCCGTGCAAATTTGCCGTTGGACAAAAAAATCTTTGCGTGACGAGGGTGTTTGCTACAAAGAAAAATTTTACGGAATAAAATCCCATTTATGCTGTCAGATGACCCCTGCAGTAATGTGGTGCCCGAACAAATGCGTGCATTGCTGGCGCGCCGTCGAACTAACTTTGGGAAGTGAACTCCCTGAAAAAAATATTGATTCTCCGCCGGAAATAATTGATTCGTGCATCAAAGCGCAAAGAAAATTACTTCAGGGTTTTAACATTGACGCTAATTCAAGAAAAAAACAACTTTCAAAAGCAAATCAGAAAAAATATTCGGAAGCGCAGGAGCCGATGCAATTTGCAATTTCACTTTCCGGAGAACCGACGACTTACAAATATATCGGAGAATTAATTTCAGAATTACGCAAAAGAGGAAAAACTTCATTTCTGGTTACGAACGGATTGTATCCTGAAAAAATAAAAGAACTATTTTTGAAAAAACAATTACCGACGCAATTATATGTTTCAGTAAATTCGCCTAACGAAGAATTGTATTCAAAATTCCACAGAAGCTCAATAAAAAATGCATGGAAGAAATTTAACGAGACGTTGGAATTTTTACCTAAACTAAAAAATAAAACTCGTACGGTTTTCAGAATGAACCTTGTCAAGAATTTAAACATGTTTCCCGAGCAGGCAAAAGAATATGCTCAATTAATAAAAAAATCGGGACCAAAATTTATTGAAATAAAAGGTTTTATGAGCGTCGGGTATGCTAGGCAAAGATTAAGTTATGAAAGAATGCCGACGGCGAAAGAAATGGAAAATTTCATAAAAATTTTGTTAAAACATCTTGGAAAGGATTGGAAACTTTTGGATAAACATGAATTTTCGCGGGCTTACGTTTTGGGAAAAAATAAAAATGAATTAAAAATTAGAAATTCTGAAATTTAATTTTTTTCAAAAAAATCCATGAAAATGCTTATGTCGTCTTCTTCGCGCGCTTTTATGAAATGCTCGTATTCTTCTTTTAACATTCCTTTGTCATAACCCCCGCCGTACATATCGCTCATTTGCAAATAAAGGAAGTCCGCCATTTTTTTTGCGAGTTTCCATCCCTGAAGGTCGTAACAATAAAGCACACTTTCAAGAACCCACTGTTTTCTGAATTCGTCAGAAATGTAACGTACTTTTTTTTCGGCTTCAACTTCAAGTTTTTTTGAAATTGAATCGTTTATTATTGACTTAAGATATTTCTTTGGATTTCGCGATGCCTGAATTACGTGTTCAAATTCGTGCTCAATGAGAGGTATTAATCCGTGAAGAGAGAGAAATTGCAACCTCGCCTTGTTGAGAAAAATCATAATTTCAAATCCCTGTTTTTTCGTCGCTGCAATAAGGTTTGTTGAACTCCATGAATCATAGTCAAACGGAAAAATTTCTTTATCGAATAAAAAGTCGGAAGCAACGATGTAAAGCCGCCATTTTTTCGGCATGGGATGAAGCTCCATTATTTTTTTTATATTCTTCTTGAAATCTTTTTTATTTTCCTCCCAGAATTCAGCGCGGTTTTTCCTCAATGCTTCACGGGACTTACTTATTGTGTCAAAAAATTTTTCCATGAAAGTTATTGGGAAAGTTAATATAAAAATTTAAGGGTTTTATCAAAAATAAGAAGTAACAAATTACAAATCAACAACTCCGTCTTTAGTTAAAGCGGCGAACCTAACACCGACGGGCAAATTAATTAATGCGGAAATCAAAGCCATGTGTTCTTTTCCATCGCCGGAAGCTATTGAACACGCAACTTCCATTCCCTGAATTTTTCCCTGAAGTTTTTTCTGAATTTCTTCTTTCAATTCTTTTATTCTTTTCTTTAAATCAATCTTAACAAATTCTGTTATTTCTTTTTTTTCCGCGACCTGAAACTGCGACGAGAAATCATCCCCGAGAAGGATTATTTTATCCCACTCGCCGAATTTTATGAGACCCGAAACCTGCGCCCAAGTTCCCTGACCCGACGATAATAATGCAACTAGTTCCATTTTAATGCCAAAATTGAATAATCCACCTCTTCCTTTTCTTTTTTTAATTTTTCAGCTTCTTTTTCAGACACTTTATAAAAATTAAAATTTTTACCTGTTTTTATTCTTCCTGAAGGAGTTATTCTAAAATCGGCTGTATGATTAATGTTTTTATCTCCTATCATAACTTCAAGTTTTCCGTCTGAAAAACCAACAACAGTATAAGATTCGGGTCTTAATTTTGCCTTAGGTTCAACCACATAATATTCCACCATTTATAAAAATATTAATTCCTGTTTTTAAGAATATCTGTAATGAAAAGAATATTTCGCGGACAAAAAGTTTTATAAACTGCGATTTTCTTGACAAATCAACCGATTGAACCATATCGTTGCGAAATACAGTCTATGTTCGCGGCGAATAATGTGGGAGGTGGGTTTTTCTTTTAGAAAAAGAAAAGCTACAGTGTAAAAGGAAACTAAAATACGATGGCAGAAATTGACGAAAAGTTTAAATCAGCATTGGAAGAATTGCGAAAAAATAAAGAAAGGAAATTTGACCAGACAGTTGAACTAATTGTAAATTTGCAAAAGTTTGACATAAAAAGAAATCAGGTTAACAGCGTCGTTACAGTTCCGCACAAAGTTAAAGATAAAAAAATTGCGGGGTTTCTTGAAACAAAAAATTCTAAAATAGACACCATAACTGCAGACGAATTCAAAAAATATTCTGACAAAAAACAAATTAAAAACTTGGTTAAGAAATATGATTTCTTCATTGCGCAGGGAAGCCTCATGCCAAAGGTTGCCGCTTCATTCGGAAGAGTTTTAGGGCCCGCGGGAAAAATGCCTTCTCCACAACTCGGAATAATTTTAAATGCCGACGATAAAACAATTGAAGAACTTAAACACAAAATCAACACAAGTGTCAAAATCAGAACAAAAGAAGCAAGTATAAAAGTTCCGGTCGGAAAACAGAGCATGAAAAATGAAGACATAATTGAAAATATTTCCGCGATTTACAATGCTGTAATAAAAGATCTTCCAAGAGACAAAGAGAACATAAAAAACCTTGAAATAAAATTCACAATGACTAAACCTGTAAAAATTGCGGTGAGATAAAATGAAAGGAAAACAAAAAACTACTCACGTTTCGGAAACAAAAAAGAAAGTTGTGACCGAGCTTGGCGATTTGATAAAAAAGAAAAAAACTATTCTTATAGCGTCGATAAAAAATATTCCGGGCGGGCAGTTTCAGGAAATTGTTAAAGGGCTTCGCGGAAAAGCAGTTGTGAAAGTTCCGAAAAAAAATTTAATTTTCAGAGCGATTGACGGGGCCAAAAATGAAGATTTGAAAAAACTTGAGTCAAAAATTGACGATAGTTTTGCAATTTTATTCTCTGATATGGACGGGTTTGAACTTGCAGGAGAATTGTTGAAAAGTAAAACTCCTTCAAAGGCAAAAGTCGGACAGGTTGCTCCTGAAGATATAATGGTTGAAGCAGGGCCGACAGATTTGGTTCCGGGACCTGCAATTTCAGAGCTTGGCGCTGTCGGATTGAAAGTCCAGGTTGAGGGCGGAAAATTATCTATAAAAGAAAATAAAGTAATTGTAAAAAAAGGCGAAACAATATCACAAAAAGCGTCGGATATAATGAGCAAACTTGACATTAAACCTTTTTCAATCGGTTTCATTCCGTTGTGCGTTTTTGATAATGAATCAAAAGTGTTCTATGCTGAAATAAATATTGACACTGAAGGAACTTTAAATAATTTGAAATATGCTTTCGGAAAAGCTTTGCCGTTTGCTTTGAACATAGGATACATTTCAAATGACACGATTAAATTTATGATTATGAAAGCCGGAAATCAGGCAAAGAGAATAAACAGAATTATGACAGGCGAACCGGAAGTTGTTGAAACAGCGACGGAAGAATCAAAAGAAGAAGTAAAGGAGGAACCCAAAGTTGATGCTGCGGCAGGACTTGCCGGGTTGTTCGGATAAAATGGAAGAAAAAATAAAACCTGAAGCAAGAACATTGGGAAAGTATGTCCTACCTGAGATAGGTGTGGTTTATACAAGAGAATCATTAAAAAACTATGTGAAGGACACATTTGGCAATTTTTATGCTATGAATAAAGAGGGATCTATACTTGTTAAGAATTGCAATTCAGAAAATGAATTAGAGAAAGAAATTATTAATTATATGTCATCTAAAGCAAATGCGATAATGATTGCACAAAAAGAAGTAAAAGAAAAAGGATTAAAAAATTATTTATTTCCAAATCAAACTCTCCAAAATAAAAATGCGGAGGGAGGAAATTAAAATGGAATACATCTATGCAGCACTTTTACTGCACAAAGCAGGAAAGGAAGTTAATGAAGCGAATTTGAAAAGTGTTGTTGCGGCTGCTGGCGTTAGTTCTGACGACGCGAAAGTGAAGTCATTGATTGCCAGTTTGAATGGTGTTGATATCGACGCTGAACTTGCAAATGCAAGTTTGATGTCCGCTGCTCCAAGCTCCGGCGCAAGCGCACCGGCAGAGAAAAAAGCAGAAGCACCAAAAGAAGAAAAGAAAGAAGCTGCAGCTGAAGGATTGTCTGCATTGTTCGGATAATTGTTTTTTGATTTTAATATAATTCAAAAAGCAGACAATCTCAACTTTTCTAGTTGTGCGAGGATTGACTTCACGAAGGTTATGTATAGTTGAAACATTTTTGGTTTGAATTCTGAAATATATTTTGAAAGAGCGAAATTGTTTTAAAGAGATAAATTATGAAAAAGCATGGTTAAAAAAGATTATTATATAGCTGCTCAGTCTCAAGAAGAATTTAAGAAAATCGAAGAGGCGTATAAATCATTTCAAGAAAGAATTGTTTTGGAAAAAACAGGAGGATACCTTTTTTTAATAGCAAATGCTAATGATAAAAAAGGCGTAATTATTTCTCCTTGGTTTGAGGACGAAAGGATTGTATCTGTAGAGAAAAAAGGAAAATTAGAAAGTTTAATTATCCCAATGGAAGACAAGAACTTAATGGTTCAAATTAAAGGGAATAGGTTTTATGTATATACAAAAGGGTCTATGAAACATAAAATAAAATCGCCATAAAACTTATAACTCCTCTTAATTTTTTTGTAATTCATGACATGGAATTTATATGAAAAAGGTGAATTTTTGCAACCGTTAAAATTTTCAAACGGCAAAACTCAGGAGGACATTGTAAAAGAAGTTCTCGACGCTGTTAAGGAAGGGCACAAAGTAATTTTTGTCCACGGAATGTGCGGGACGGGAAAAAGTGCGATTGCGTTGAATATTGCGCGCGAGCTTGGAAAAACTTCAATCGTTGTACCGATTAAAAATCTTCAGCAACAATACAAGACGGATTACGGAAGTCCGGAAGAAAAAGGAAAGATTCTAAAAAAGAAAAACGGAGAACCATTAAATATATCCGTTATAACCGGAAGAAACAATCATAAATGCAAATTTCTGGAAGACAACAAAAATGCAATTCCGAAAATCGTCAAGGAAGTAAATTCAAAACTGCATGATATTTTTGCCGGAAGAAAAGAAGAAATAAATGAAACAATCGGCGATGATATTTCTGCTGACAACATGAACATCCCGTGCAAAATTGAAATAAAAGAAAAAAACTGGGACAAGATAAAAAAATATCTTAAACAAAATCCGAGAATAAATGTGCAAAATTTTACTCAAATCAGCGACGTGAAAAGATTGCCTGTTGCCGCAGTTTGCCCGTACTGGAGTCCCGTTTTTCCCGACAATTATGATATAAAAGTTCTTGAAGAAAAATACAAAAAAACTTACAAAGGACTGAGGGGAAAAAAATTTGTTTTTTACCAGAGAAAAGACGGATGCCCTTTTTACGAACAATTTAATTCTTATGTTGATTCGGATGTTATAGTTTTTAATTCAATGAAATATTTGCTTGAATCGGCGCTTAACAGAAAACCGTGCACGGAAGCGGAAATCGTCGACGAATGCGATGAATTTCTTGACAGCTTTTCAAACAGCAGGAGTATTAATGTTGAAAGATTAATTAATTCGCTTGGAAATATTCCGACGATGGATGAAGACAATTTCAAAAAAATTTCCGAAGTCAGAGAAATCCTCTCACACATGAAAGGTGATAAAAAAATAAGCAATCTAATTTACAAAAACGAAATAATTCCTCTGAAGGAAACAGGGATTTATGATTTGTTCAAAATATTTTTAAAAAATTCAGAATTTATAGATGAAGCCGACGAAGAAAGTTATGTGTTTGACGTCGAGAAAACCGCAAAAATGTTTGAAGAGTTTATGGATGAGTCATACGTAACGTTCAGCAGAAAAGATGAAAATTTAATTGCGAATATTGTTACCACAAATCTTTCAAAAAAATTTAAGGAAATGATAGATAAAAATAAATTTATTATTTTGATGTCCGGAACTTTGCACAGCGACGAAGTTCTTAAAGAAATTTTCGGGCTTGAGGATTTTAAATTAATTAAGGCAGAGGATAAATCTCCAGGAGTAATTATAATTAAAAAAACAGGATTGGAAAAGGATTGCAGATATGCTAACTTTTTCAAAGGAGGATTTACAAGAAGTGATTATCTTAAATCGCTAAATGAATGCGTGAAAAATGCAAAAAGACCGACGCTGATTCACGTGAATGCTTTTCAGGATTTGCCGAGTGAAAGCGAGATAATTGAATTAAATCTTGATAATTTAATTTCTCCGGAAGAATTAAGGGAAGAACAAAAAAATGACAAAGAAGGAAAAATTATTTCAGAGTTTAAATCCGGCGAGAGAAAAATTTTATTTTCAACGAAGGCGTCGCGCGGAGTTGATTTTCCCGGCGAGCAGTGCAATTCAATAATTTTTACAAAATACCCCAACCCGAATGTTCAGGAAGCTTTCTGGAAAATTTTAAACAAAACACGTCCGAATCATTATTGGAATTTTTACAAAGACAAAGCGAAACGCGAATTGCTTCAAAAAGTTTACAGAGGTTTGAGATTTAAAGACGACAAAGTTGAACTTTGGAGCCCTGACAAAAGAGTTCTGGATTTTTTTGAAGGAAAGAAAAATTAAATTTTTTCTTCTTTCTTCGTTAAAGAAATAATTATCAAATATATGAAAAGCGCGAGATACAAAACGCTGAAAAGCAAAGTCAATCCAAGGAGAATAGGGTTGTCTTTTATGAAAATGTCTCCAAGATATGTCTGAACAAAAATCATCGGTATTAAACCTAAAGTTGTTGCGGTTATGAACTTTATCGTTTTTATCTTTGTGAAACCTGAAAGATAACTTACCAAATCTGAAGAAGTGAAAGGATTTACACGAAGAATAAAAATCGAAAGCCCGCCGTATTTGTCAAAAAATCTGTCGAATTTTTCTTTAAGTTTTTTATCGACTTTTTTTTCAATATTTCTTTTGCCTAAAACCCTCGCTAATTTAAAATCGATGAATGCGCCGATTGAATTTCCGATTAAAGTTAAAACACCGCCGATAAAACCGCCGAATATAATTCCCGCGACGACATAAAGAATTAACGCGGGTATGGGCGCAAGAACAACTTCGAGAATCACAAGAAAAATAAAAATGAGCCACGCGAAAACCCCGAACGAGTTTATGAAATTTAAAATGCCTGTTGTGTCGCCGTTAATCAAAGAATAAATAACTCCGTCGGAAAAATATGAATAAACCATCCACGAAATGATTAGCGTTGTTATCAAAATAAAAATCCAGTGCTTTTTGAGGAATTTTGGAAAAGCGGAAGTCATATTGATGTTAAGAATCACAACCTTTAAAATCCTTCTTTATTAATTCTTATTATGCCTCCGTCGCACAGTGGTAGTGCACTGGTCTTGAGTTTGTAAAATTAACAAGAGAACCAGGCCCTTTGGGCTCCCAGGTTCGATTCCTGGCGGGGGCGTTTATTTTTACAGATTATAATTACTTTCTTCTATGAATATCTAGAAAAGGACTTCCATTAAGGTCAGAATAATTAAAGTTAATTTGGGGCAAACCATTCGGAGATGGAAAAGGCAAACCTAACCTTTTTGCCAATTTCTCCAAATCATATCTTGAAGTGTGTATAAGGTCCATACCGGATTGCTCGTGAGAATTCGTTGAGACAATTCCTCCGTCTATTAAATATTTTTTTGAACCGGTCCCGACATCATGCGCAGCCAAAAAACATTGGTATTTCTCCTCCAGTTCTTTGTGAGCCTTGACTACTAATTTTGAGTATAAACGTTTGGAATAACCGTCGTAGCTTGCAACAAATAATTCAGATGAAACGGAAGACTCGGGCATAAAAATTCTAATCTGAAAACCTATTTAAAGATTTATATAGCATGATGACATTTTTTATGTTTTCACAATCCAAATATTCGTTTCCACCACGGCTTCTTTTTTACCTGAACGGGATTATCATCCTGGTCGAATGCCTGATGACGGATTAAAGGTTTGTCCTTGACGAGAGGGGCTTCCTGCGCGAGTTCTTTCGTCGCTGTTTTAAGAGTTGTTTCAATAATTATTTTTGAATACCCCTGATTAATCAAAGCCCATTTAAGGGACTCTTCGGTGTAACCTTTTTTAAGATTTTTTTTAAAATAGTTTACGAGTTTCCGTTTGTAATCTTCTGCCATGATAAAATAAGATAATGGAAGTTTAAAAAATTAGTGCCGTTTGATTGTTATAGGTTTTTCACGGTTGTAATAATTTATCGCTTCTTTCAGGCGCGATTTTGATTCTGCATAAATCGTTATTAGTTTATCACCTTTTTTTACTTTATTTCCGACGTGGACATGAAGATATAGCCCCGAAGAAATATCTACCGGACAACCTGCGGCTCTTCCAAGAAAATTTATTTTTATGTTGTGGATTTCAGCAATTTCACCGGAAGAATCGGCTTTTATTTCATGTTTGAATTTTCCAAGTTTTAAATTTTTTAAACTTCCTTTTTGGGCTTTGATTATTTGAATGAACTTTTCAAACGCTTTTCCCGAATTCAAAATTTGTTCTGCTTTTGCAAAACCTTCACCGCGTTTCGCTCTCTTCGTCATTTCTAAAATCTGCCCCGACAAAAATAATGATTTCTTTCTTAAGTCCTGGGGCGCTCCGGTTTCCGACGGATTTATAACTTTTATGACATCGCGGAGTTCAAGAATTGGTCCGACTCCGTTTCCTATCGGTTCGCTCCCGTCTGTCAAAACAACTTTTATTTTTAATTTAAAATATTTCGCTATTTTTTCAAAGTCCTTTTTCAGTTTTAGCGCCTCGGACTTGTTCACTTTCGCGGTTTTTCCGTGCGGAATATCAATAAGAACATATTTGCTTCCCGCCGCAATTTTTTTTGACATTATTGAAACGAGCATTTGCGAGCGCGGGTCTATTTTTAGAAGTTTTTCCATCCTTAAAATTTTTGAATCTGCGGGCACGAGTTCAAGAGAACCGCCCCAAACCATGCATGCTCCGGTTTTTTTCACGATTTTTTTTAATTCAGCGACGGAAAATTTTACCTGCGCTATTGCACCTATGACGTCGGCCGTTCCGGCTGCGCTTGTAATCGCTTTTGAAGATGATTTCGGAAAAGTGAGTCCTGCAGCGGCGCAAATTGAAACAATAATCGGAGTCGTTCTGTTTCCGGGAATTCCTCCTATACTGTGTTTGTCTACTATGTACTTTCCGGGAAAATCAAGTGTTTCTCCGGATTCCAAAAAAGATTCCGTCAAACTTATCACCTCATCAAAATCCATTCCGTTTTTGTACATGCCCGAAACAAAAAGCGCGATTTCAGGATCGGATAAGGAATTGTTCACAATATCCTTTATGATTTCTTTTATTTCTTTTTTTGATAATTTTTTTCCGTCGAGTTTTTTCTTTATGAAAGACAGGCTTACAGGACCTTCTGCAATATTGACATCAACTTTTTGCCCGTCGCGAAGTTTGAAAAGTTCTTCAATTTCTGACGAAATGCCTATTTCGTTTTCTTTTATAATTTTTTCGACGACATCCACAATTGTTGCGAATTCTCCGTCGCCTTTTGTATTTTTTTCAATAGAGATTCTGTCATTCTCGTGAATACCCATAAGTTCCGCCGTGCGAAGATGAATCATTGCTACGGGAATTCCTGCTGACCACTTTAGTATTTTTACTTTCAATTCCATCTTAGAAATTAACTTTTAGTTTCTTTCGGGGGTTCTTCAATAAAAACGCCGGGAAGTTTTTTGTCTCTGTAAATTTCAAGAATGATTAACAAATATGCAAGTATCAAAGGCCCGAGAATTAAACCAAGAATTCCGAATAAAAAGAGTCCTCCTATCATACCGATTAAAACAATTGACGAATTCATCTGGGTCATCCTTGAAACAAACATAGGTTTAAGCAGAGTTTCGAGTATAGTTGAAATCAGTCCGAAGAAAACAATTCCCAATGCTGCGAAAGAATTTCCGGCGATAAGGAAATAAATAGCGACGGGAACCCATATAATTGCGGTTCCGACTATAGGGAAAATTCCGGCGAGCGCTGCGAGAGCCGTCAATAACAATGCGTTCGGAACTTTGAAAATGAAAAAACCAGCTCCGGCGATTATACCCTGCAAAATACCAAGGACAATCTGACCGTAAAGAACTGAAAGAGTTATGTCCCTTGAGGATTTGAATAATTTTTTCTCAACTTCTTTCGGGAATGGTATGAGACTCTGAATGTAAGAAATTAATTTTTCTTTATCGCGGAGCACAAAAAAGAAAGTGAATAAAGATACAAGCACCTGCAAAAATATTCTCGGCAAATTAAGAATAATTTCAGAAAGCGAACTCATCAGGGAATTTGTGGATTTGGTTGCAAACGTCCTGATTGCAGCGCCCATTTCATTCGTGAAAGTTTCAGACACCGACGGGAAAAGTGTTTTCAACGGTGTGACAAAATCAATCTGCTGTGAAGCCATGTAAAATTTTATTGACTGATTAATCAAAATCGGAGTGAGATACCATATCGGAATTACAATGAGTAAAATTAAAATTAAAGTGATTATAGACGCCGACAGCGTGGATAGTTTTATGTGCCTGTTTATGAGATTGTATAACGGGGTGAAAATAAAAGCGAGCAAAATACCGACGATAATTGCCATTAAAATCGGTTTGAGTAAAAAATACGACAAAACCAAAAGTCCTGCGATTACAACGGTAGATGTGATTTTTCTAAAATATTCGTCAGCCATTTTTCCTCTTTTGACGGTAGAAATAACATTTTCAAATTTATAAAGTTGTTGATTTAAATTAACGGGATTGCTCAAATTATTGCAATGACGTAAATTTCAAAAAGAGTGATAACTTACTTCAAAAGTTTTATAAATCATTTTGATTTTTTTACGGAATGAATTTCATAAAAAAGATTGCTGATAAAAATTTTGATGAAAGTGTGCATATGCGGTTAATCCGTTATGGAAAGGGCGAGTATAAAAGCCGTGCACCGATAAGCATTGCGAAAACAACAAAGGTAAAATTAAAATCAAGTTTTGAATTTGCGAATGATTTGATATTGTTCGCTGCAGAACTTGGAAACTGCGAAGCTTCTGGAATAGTGCTGAGTAAAAAAGATATTTCTTCAGTTATGTCTAAAAATAAAATAGAAGGAAATTCCGAGACGAAACGGGGCGGTTTGTTTTTTCAAAATAATGTTGACAAACAGGAATTAACAAAAGAACAGATAATTGAACTTGCAAAGGAATCTTATTTTATGCTTTTGGATGTTGAAGGAAAGGGATTCAAAATAAAAATGAAAAAAAAGCTTCCTAAACCGGGAAAAGACGAAGACAAAATTGACGATAAATTCTGCCAGATGGAATTAGACGGAGAATATTTTGAAAAAGTTAAATCGGATTTTTTTTGGGATGTTGGAAATTTCAAGAAAGCAAAAGCGGTCCATGATTTTATTGTTACAGGAATTGAAATTCCGTCGGCATTAAAAAATTCAAAAGATTTTGCCTTGATAAGAGAAAAAAGTTTGAGGGTTGGAAAAGTTGTCAGAAGATTGGATATTGACGGTTCTAAAAAAGAAGAAATTTTTGAGATAAGAGGATAAAAAGGGAATTGGGATCGGGGCTTGAAGATTTCCTACTTATCATATAAATCTTTGAACTTTTTGTAATAAGTTTTGAAATTTTTAGATAAAATTAAGGGGAGAACTTCTTTAGGAGTATTTTCAAAAATTTTGTATGTTTCTTCATCCATTTTTCTATCCAAAAACAAATCATGTGCTAGATTTAATAGCCCCTCTATTTTTGGGTCTTTTCCCGAACTAAGATATGAATTAAGATATTTGCTTCTAAGAGAAGAAATTTTTTTGTAAGTGGAATTATTTAAAGTGTTTCTGTAATTTATTTCTTTTCTTGACCTTTTCTGAAGCTCTTCATCTGATGAATTCCATAATTTTCCATAATTCATTCTTAATTTCCTATAAAGCTCTACTTTCTTTTCAAGTTTTGATGCTTCTTCTGAGATTTTGGACGCATATTTTTCAAATTGTTCTTCTATAATTTCTCCCATAAATCTCTGCAAATTCAGAACTATATAAAACTTTCTTTTTGTCATCACTTAGAAATTAATAACTCAAATTATTTAAATTGCGGAACAAAAATTAAGACAGAAATTATTATACTGCACCCGCGACATTCATGAGCGCATTTTTACGCGAGCGAAGCGAGCGTTTCAATAAAAAAATCCCCCGCAAACATTTATAAACCAACTTTTTCTAAATTTCTTATTCCAGGGTAGGATAAAATGACATCCGCACTATTAACAATAATAGAAAATGCCTACACAAAGACGACCAAGAAAAGGAAGCTTGCAATTTTGGCCTCGAAAGAGGATCAATAAATTTTTGCCTAGTGTAAACTGGAACGCTATTAATTCTGATAAAAAGTTCAAGGGTTTCGTCGGTTACAAAGCCGGAATGATTTCTGCCGAGTTGAAAGATTTGACTGCTAATTCTATGACTAAAGACAAAAAAATAATTGTCCCGGCGACAGTTGTTGAATGCCCGAAGATGAAGATTTTTTCTGTGCGATTTTACAAAAACGGAATTGTCGCGAAGGACGTTTTGGTTGAGCAATTTGATAAAGAATTGAAGAAAAAAGTTAAAGTTCCAAAACAGCACAAGACAAAACTTGATTCTGTTAAAACAGAAGATTACGACGATGTTTCTGTTATAGTTTATACAATCGTTAAAAAAACAGGAATAAAGAAAAAACCTGACATGGCGGAAATCGGGGTTTCGGGAAATTCCGTCGGTGATAAGTTGAATTTTATTAAAGAGAATTTAAACAAAGAAATTTCTGTTACGGACGTTTTCAAATTTAATGATTTGGTTGATTTAAGAGGATTGACGAAAGGAAAAGGATTGCAGGGACCTGTAAAAAGATTCGGCATCACTTTGAAATTCCACAAATCCGAAAAAGGAGTCAGAAGACCGGGTTCACTTGCGCCGTGGCATCCGGCAAGAGTTACGTTCAGAACACCGATGGCAGGACAGCTTGGAAAATTCACAAGAGTTCATTATAATTCAAAAATAATTGCCGTCGGAAACAGCGAAGAAATTAAAAATAAATTAAAATCAATAAAAAATTACGGCGACGTTAAAACAGATTATGTTATACTTTCAGGAAGCGTTCAGGGAGTTCCAAAAAGACAAATTCTTTTGACTGCTCCGTTGAGAAAAAGCAAAATGTCAGCGAAGAAAAATTATGAATTCTTGGAGGTATTGAGATGAGTGAAAGCCTAAGAAAAATAATTAAGAGAAAGTTAAAGAGAAATACTAGAACACTTAGTGCTACTGTTAAGACGGCAGACAAGGTTCTCCATGGAAACGAAAGCCCTGAAGATAAAGCATATAGTCTAAGTGATCTCTTGTATGATGTAAATAGTTGTGAAAACTGGTTCCAACATGATTACAAATGGGCATTTTCAGAGGCAATCAAGCTTAGGAATTATTCAACATACCAAAATAAAATAAATTCTGCAAGAGAAAAATTGCAGCGTTATCAATCAATGATACAAACACAATAAAATGAAATCAAAATTATACGACGTAAAAGGAACTGAAAAGGGAAGCGTTGAATTGCCTAAAGAATTTTCCGCTAAAGTTCGTGAAGACATCGTTGCGAAAGTTATTGAATCAACTAAAAAAATCCATCCGTATTCTCCGTCGCCGGTTGCAGGAAAACAGCACGCAGCGAAGGGAAAAATAGTTCACAGAAGACACGTTTGGAGAAGCGGTTACGGAAAAGGTCAGTCAAGAGTTCCGCGAAAAATATTTTCACAGAAAGGTACACGATTTAATATGGAAGCTGCGGAAGTTCCGTTTGCAAGAGGCGGTATGCGGGCTCACCCTCCTAAAGTAGAACATTTTATGAAAGAATTGAAAATAAACAAAAAAGAAATGAAGATTGCATTTATTTCAGCTCTTTCAGCGACGGCAAATGAGAAATATGTTTTGAATAAATATTCTTCAGTAGAAAAAACTGACAGAAAAGTTCCGTTTGTTGTTTCAATTTCTGAAAAAATGAAAGCAAAAGAATTATTGAACGGAATGAAAAATATTCTCGGAAATTTATACAATGTTGCTATAAAGAAAAAATCGGTTCGTGCGGGAAGAGGAACAATGCGCGGAAGAAAATACAAATCAAACGCAGGAATGCTTTTAGTTACAGGAAATAATGAAAATGTAAAAATAAAAATGTTTGAAGTTAAGCCCGTCAGAGAACTCAGCGTCGGTGATTTGGCGAGAGGCGGGTTGGGAAGATTAACTGTTTATACTGAAAATGCAATTAAGGATTTAGAAAATAAATTCAAGGAGAAGAAAAAATGAATGAAGATTTTGGGGAAAGAGCCTGGAACAGAACGTTATGCGATTTAAAAAAACACGGTATAAGCGGGATTGCTTATTATACAATATACGAAGGAAAAAACAACGGATATAATTTATACGGATGCAATGAAGGAGGAAGAAAATGAAAGCAAATCAAAGATTTTCATCCATCCGAAATAAACCAAGGAGATATTTCAGATGAAGCCAATAGCGACGGAAAAAGCAGTTATGAAAATTGAAGCGGAGAATGTTATGACATTTGAATTTGAAAAACGACTTTCGAAAACAGAAATTGAAAAAGAAATTGAAAAAGTTTTGAATGTTAAAGTTGAAAAAATCAGAACACAAATAAGAGGAAATAAAAAAATAGTTTACGCTAAATTAAATTCAAAAAATCTTGCAATTGATGTTGCAACGAAATTGGGAATGATGTAAAATGGGAATAGAAAAGATAAAGGAAAAGATAAGCAAAACGATTGATAATTATCTTAAAGTAATAAATAAGATTAATTCAGACTTTGAAGAAGGGAGTAGGTTAAATCATGAACTTACACAGGCAAAAAATTTGCACTATATGTGGAAAGTCGAATATCTGGGAGCAAAGAGAGATTTAATCACAGATGTTTACAAAAATAGATCTAGCTCAGAATCTATTCAAGAAATTAAAAATAATATAAACAAATATTTATATTAAAATGGGAAAAACAATTATTCAACAGGCGCGTGGAAAAGGAAGCAAGACATATCGTGTGAGAAGAAAAGCTTTCAGCCATAAAATTCAATATCCGAAGAGGGTTTCCGGCGAAGGTAAAATTTTGAAACTTTTCCTTACGGGCGGACACTCTGCGCCGTTGGCAAAAATGCTGATTCACGACGGGACAACATTTTATATTCCTGCATTCAAGAGAATGGTTCAGGGAGAAAAAATAAATTATGACAGTAAGGAAATTTTCAACGGAAATATTTTGCAGTTAAAAGATATTCCGCTAAAAACAAAAATTTACTGCATTGAATCGCGACCCGGCGACGGCGGAAAGTTCATAAAAACTGCCGGAAGTTCCGCAGAAATTGTAAGAATCGTCGGAAATAAAATTCATGTTTTGATGCCGTCTAAAAAAGAAAAACCTTTTAATCCAAATTGCCGGGCTATTATCGGCGAGGCTGCGGGTCACGGAAGAGTTGACAAGCCGATTGTGAAAGCGGGAAAACAGCATTATATCAAAAAAACTAAAAACAAGCTTTGGCCAAGAACAGGCGCGCTTAAAGTTAACGCGATTGACCATCCTTTCGGTTCGGGAAGAGGAAAGAATCCGAAGAGCAAGATTGCGAAGAGAAATGCTCCTGCAGGCGCTAAAGTCGGATTGTTAAGACCAAGAAGAACAGGACATAGGAGATAATTAAATGGCAGAAATAGAAACAACACAAAAAAAACAATTCAAATATCGCGGAAGAGAAATTGAAGAACTCAAGGCAATGGATACTCGTGAGGTTGCAAAATATCTTGACGCGAGGGCGAGAAGAACCGTGTTGAGAAATTTCCAGCAAATTGAAAATTTTGTCGCGCGATGTAAAAAGAAAATCGCAAAGGGCAAGAAGATAAAAACTCATTTGAGAAAGATAGTCGTCGTACCTCAATTAGTCGGTATGCAAATTCAGGTTCACGGAGGAAATAAATTTGTTCCCGTCGATATAATTCCGGAAATGATAGGACATTATCTCGGAGAATTCGTGCCTACGAGGTCTAAAGTCGCGCACAGCAAATCAGGCGTCGGCGCAACTAAGGGAACTAAATCAAAATCTAAGAAATAAATAAAATGGAAAAACAATACGCACCAACAAAAACTGAGAAAAAAATGACAAAAGAAAAAGTTGCAGTTTCTGCCGAAGCACCTGTCAAAACTGAAAAGAAAGAAGATAAAAAAAGTGAAACGGTGAAAACAGAAGATAAAGTCGTTGAAAAAAAAGAAAAAAAGCAACCTGTTAAAAAAATCAAAAAAGAATTTGCCGTCGTGAATGCAGTTAATGTTCCGGTTTCAACAAAGTACGCTGTTGAAATTTGCAAATTCATAAAGAAGAAAAAAATCGGCGACGCGATAAGAGATTTGGAAGAAGTTATAGCAAAGAAAAAACACATCCCCATGATTGGTGAATACGGTCACAAACACGGCAGGGGAAAAATAGCGTCGGGAGCGGGAAAATATCCTGTTGATGCTTCAAAACATTTTATTGTTTTGCTTAAGAGTTTGTCGGGAAATGCGAATGCAAACGATATGAACGAACCATATGTTGCCGAAGCAAATGCAAACAAAGCTCCGAGACCAATGGGAAGATTCGGAAGATGGGAAAGAAAAAGAAGCCACGTTAAATTGGTTGCAAGAGAATTAAAAGTTAGAGAAAAAGTTAAGGAGAATAAAAAATGAATAAAATAAAAAAATATACAGTTATGCAGAAGATGTTTGACGTAGAGAAAAATTTAATTGAAAATATTAGCGACCCTAAAACATTGATTAAAACATTGAAAAGATATTATGCTGATGGATTGGAATATATCAAAGAAAAAAATTCAGATGCTTTCCAGTATTCTAACAGATTATACCAGGTTACAATTGACAGGATGAAAGCCTTAAACGTTAATACTCAGGACTATCCAAATACCTTGGAGGCGTTGATGAATTAAAAATGGAAGAAAAACAAACAGTTAAACTAAAGAAAGAAGAATTCGCGATAAAAGAAACAATCAGAAAAGCAATCGGAAAAGGAAAAATGTCAAAAGTTAGAATAGAGTACACTCCCGTCGGTGAAAAGGTAATTATATCAACGGACAAACCGGGATTGATTATCGGGCGCGGAGGAGAAAGCCTGAATGAACTTACAAATACACTTAAGAAAAATTTCAAATTCCAAAATCTGCACATTGAGATTGAAGAAATAAATGAACCGGAATATGATGCGCAAATTATCGCCGATGAAATCGCACTCGGACTTGAAAGATTCGGTCCTCTGAAATTTAAAGTTATCGCATACAGAACACTTGAAAAAGTTATGAGAGCGGGCGCGCTTGGGTGTGAAGTCAGATTGAGCGGAAAACTTCCGAGCTCGAGGGCAAAAACGTGGAGATTCGCTCAGGGTTATTTAAAAAAAACGGGCGACACCGCGAAAGTTGTAAGCCGTGCACAGGCAAGAGCAGAAACAAAACCCGGAACAGTGGGGATTAAAGTAAGCATCTTATCACCTCATGCAAAAATGAAAGACAAAGTAAATATCGACGGGAATTTAATAAATGCCCTGAAGGAAAATGCAAATAAATTAAATGAAAATTCAGACAAGAAAAAAACAAAAGTTAAAAGAAAATGAAATACAAAGAAATTCAAAAATTAAGTAAAAGCGAAAGAGAAAAAAAATTAAATGAACTGAAAATGGAATTAACGAAAGAAAACGCGTCGAAACAGGGCGGAAACAAAGCGCACAAAATAAAAAAAATTATTGCGCGAATTCACACTTTCAACACAACTGAAAATAAAACAGCAGGAGTTGGAAACAAAAAATAAACATGGAAATAGATCCAAAAACAGGATTGCCCGTCGAGGCAATAGAATGGGAAGACCTCGCAAAGGGTTCCCAAAAAATACGGGTAACGACCGACAAGAAAAGATACGGAAAGATCGTTACTCTTGTGAGCGGATTCGACAAAGGAATCGACATAAAGAAAACCGCAAAGGAACTGAAAAATGTTCTTGCGTGCGGAGGAACTTTTCGCGATAATGAAGTCGAATTACAGGGAGACCATTCAAAAAAAGTCAAGCAAGTCCTCGTGAAAATGGGATTTGACCCTGACTCAATAGAAGATTAAAAACAAAATGAAAACAGAAAAAACAAAACAAATAATGGAAAAATCAAAAATAGCCGGAGCTGAACAAAAAATTCATCCCCGCGGAAAAATATTCGAAGGAATTGTAAAAAAGAAATTCCCGAAGAGAATTGTAATTGAATTCGAGAGAATGGTTTATGTCAGAAAATATGAACGTTATGCACAATCAAGAACAAAAGTTCACGCGCGTCTCCCGGCCGAAATGGAAAACGAAGTTAACGTCGGTGATTTGATAAGAGTTCAGGAATGCAGACCTTTGAGCAAGATTATACATTTTGTCGTCGTGAAAAAATTAAAAGATGCTTCGGAATTTAAATCAAAGGAAAATTTGGAGGAGAAAAAATAAATGACAGAAAAAAACAAAATTTATGTTGGGAAAACAGGACATTCATGCGCTTGCTGTAGTTCTTCATATCCAACTTTTATTTATATTAAAAATGGAGAGATAAAACAAGAACAAATATTGGCGGAAAATAGTAATGCAAATAATCTGATAAAAAAGATTACAATGACGACACTTATTGAAAAAGATAATGAAAATTATCCAAATTATAAAAGGATGTTGGAGGCAACACAATGAGAGCAAATCAAAGATTTTCATTCATCCAAAATAAACCAAGGAGATATTTCAGATGAGAGCAATTTCATCAAGAGCAACTGAAGGATTGAACCTAGGAGCAATAATGGTTGCAGCAGATAACAGCGGAGCTAAAGTTGTAAAACTTGTTTCGGTAAAAAAATCAAAAGCGAAAAAAGGAAAACAGGTTGCAGGAAAAATTGCTGACTGGGTTAAAGTTTCAGTCAGAAAAGGAGTCCCGGATATGAAAGGGAAAGTTTTCGACGCTGTTATAGTCAGACAGAAGAAACCTTTCAGAAGAAACACCGGCGAGAGAGTTGCGTTTGAAGACAATGCGGTTGCGATTTTGAAAGACGATAAAGGAAATCCGAAGGGAACACAGATTAAAGGACCAATTGCAAGGGAGGTTCAGGAGCGATGGCAGACAGTTGCTAAATTAGCTTCGGTGGTTTACTAAAATGAATCAAAAATTTTCAACATCGTGGAAAGCGAGTAAACAGCCTCGGAAACAGAGAAAATATTCAGCGAATGCTCCGTTGCATATGAGAGCAAAATTTGTTAATGTAAATCTTGCGAAACCTCTTAGAAAAACCGTCGGAAAAAGAAATATTCAAATAAGAAAAGACGACAAAGTAAAAATCATGAGAGGAAAGTTTAAAGGCAAAGAAGGAAAAGTTTTAAGTGTGAATATAAAACACGGAAAAATTTATGTTGAAGGAATTCAGGTTACAAAAATGGATAACTCAAAAGCGAACGTTCCTTTGAAAGCTTCAAATCTACAGATAATTGAAATGGCAGACAGAAAACAAAAAAATAAAAAAGCAGAATCAAAAGAAAATAAACAGGAGAATAAAAAATGACAAGACATCTAAAAAGGCACGCAGTTCCGAAGAGCTGGCCGGTTCCGAGGAAAGGAACGACTTTTGTAGTTAGACCGTCGTCAAATACTGAAAGCGGATTGCCGGTTTTAATTATACTCAGAGATTTGCTGAAACTCGCGCAAAACAGAAAAGAAGTAAAGAAAGCAATTAATTCAAAAGAAGTTTTGCTCAACGGAAGACCAATTAAAGAAGACAAAAACAGCGCGGTTTTGTTTGATGTAATAAATGTTGTTCCTTCAAAGAAAAATTATAAAATCGTTTTGAAAGAAAACGGGAAATTTGGAGTTGAAGAGATTTCTGAAAAAGACGCAGGAAAAAAAGTTTCGAAGATTGTCGACAAAAAAATACTGAAAGGAAAAAAGATTCAGCTGAATCTTGGCGACGGAAGAAATGTAATTTACGACAAAGATTGTAAAGTTAATGATTCGGTTTTGATGAATATGGAAAATAAAAAAGTTGAAAAAATTCTTCCGCTGAAAGAAAAATCTTCAATTATTGTTTTTGCGGGAAAGCACGCCGGAAAGTCGGGAGAAATTGAAAATTTAAACGCAGAAAGAAAAATGGCGTCGGTAAAAGGCAAGGATGGAGAAAAAATTAACGTTTTAATTAAACAGCTTATGGTGGTGGATTAAATGACAAAACAAAAAATGGAAATGAAAAATGAAGAAAATCCTATGAGGAAAATAAAAATTGAAAAAGTAACTTTGAGCATAGGCGGAACAGGAGATTATCTTGAGCGCGGGTTTAAACTTTTGAAATATTTGACAGGAAAAAATCCGATGAAAACGCATTCAAAGAAAAGAATTCCGACGTGGGCTGTAAGACCCGGTCTTGAAGTCGGAACTGTCGTCACAATCCGCGGAGAAGAAATAGAAGAATTTTTGAAGAAAATGCTTTCAACTATCGATAATAAATTAAGAAAAAAACAGGTTAGTGAAAATACTTTAGGGTTCGGTATAAAAGAATATATTGAAGTTCCTGGCGCTGAATATCAGAGAGATATCGGAATCATGGGCTTCGACGTAATAGTAACATTCAAAAGGCCGGGAAGAAGAATTAAATTAAGAAAAATAAAGCAGTCAAGAGTAGGAAAAAAACAAATGGTCCAAAAAGACGAAATAGTAAAATTCATGGAGGAAAATTTCGGAACGAAGTTTAGAAAATAAAAAATGACGGCAAGCTCATATGAAAAAATGTTGAAGCAGTTGAGAAATAAACCTGCAAAAATGCAAAGATATTTGAAACACAATCAACCGAAGAAAAGAACGACGGGAAGAGCGTTGAGAAGATGCGAAAAATCAAAACAAATCGGCGGGCACATAAAAATGTACGGATTGAATTTGTGCAGACAAACATTCAGAGAATTAGCGGAGGAATTAGGATTTAAAAAATACAGTTAAAATGTCACACGATGTAGTTGCCGACGGATTGAATATGTTGCGGAATGCGCAGAAAGCAGGAAAAGAAAATGTTGAGATAAAAATAATTTCAAACGTTCTTATAGAAGTTCTTAAAATAATGAAACAACAGGGCGCGATAAAAAAGTATAAAATTGATGCGAAAGAAAAAAGTTTAACTGTTACCCTCGGTGATTTGAGTGAATGCAAAGCTGTAAAGCCGAGATTTACATGTTCAGTTGACCAGATTGAAAAATACAAAAGAAGATATTTACCTGCAAGAGAAATTGGAACAATAATTCTTTCAACGAATAAGGGTCTGATGACACATAAAGAGGCGCTTGACGAAAATATTGGAGGGTGCTTGATTGCATATTTCTGGTAAAATGACTGAGAAAAACGTGGAAAAAGCGATTAAATACGGTATATCTTTTTTAGAGAGACAATTAGATGATATTGTTATACCAAAAGTAAAATCTACAATTTTGGATTATATTAAAAATAATACAAATAAAGATGAAGCTGAAAGGCAAATAAGAAATCTTGAATCTTGGTATTCTGAATTAAAGGATTGTATTGGTCAAGTAGAGGAATATGAATTAATAATTGAACAAATTACCAAAGCGTATGCTACAAAAAATAAGGAGGTGTTGTTAAAATTAAAATGAAAAAACAATTATCACAAATAATTGAAATTCCCGACGGAGTTAACGTTTCGCTTGACGGAAATGAAGTAAAAGTAAAAGGTCCTGAAGGAGAAGTTAAAAGAAAATTTGATTTTGGAAATCTTGAATTTAAAATTTCAGGAAAGGAAATTAAAATCGGGCATGAAAAAGCGACGAAGAATGAAAAAAGAATGATGAATACAATCGGGGCAAGAATAAGAAATATGATAAACGGTGTTCAGAAAAAATATGTTTATGAATTAAAAATAGCGGCGAGCCACTTCCCTATGACTGTTAAGGTTGAAGGAAGAATTGCAACAATAAAAAATTATTACGGTGAAAAAACTGACAGAAAAACAAAAATTCCCGAGGGTGTTGAGGTTGAGGTTAACAGAGATATTATAATTGTAAAATCCGCAAACAAGGAACTTGCCGGGCAGGCAGCGGCGAATTTTGAAAACGCAACAAAAGTCAACAACAGAGACAGAAGAATTTTCCAGGACGGAATTTACATAACTAAAAAGAACGGGAAGGAAATATAATGGCAACAGAAATTGAAGAATTGGCAAAATATGGAGAATCTTGTTTGAAATCTAAGTTAAAACAAATTTTAGACAATATAGAGAGAGGTTTTCCAGAAGAATCTGTAAGAAAACATTCCGAATCAGAGATAGAACGTTATAGAGGAGATCAAATAGCAAAATTAAATAGACATGTGGAATCAATGACAGACCATTATGGAGTTTATCTTAATTATGGCGAAAGTATCTTAGTTAAAAAATATTGTCCCAAAATTAAATTAAAATGACAACAAAGAAAAGACCAAAATTTTTGAGAAGGAAGAATCAGGCATATTCTAAACTTGGAAAGAGAAGAAAAAACAAACAGGTTTGGAGAAGACCGACGGGAAGAGACAACAAAATGCGCGAAAAAAGAAAAGGGGTTCCGTTAACAGTTTCAATCGGATACAGAACTGATAAAATAGCGAGAGGAATGCTTAGTGAAAAAGTTCCTGTTTGTATTTTGAACGTTTCACAATTAAAAAAAATCCGCGAGAATGAAATTCCGGTTTTGGCGAATGTCGGAAAGAAGAATAAAATTGAAATTGCAAAAGAAGCGGAGAAAATGAAAATAAAAATTTATAATTTAAATTCAAAGAAATTTTTGAAAGAAAATGAATTGAAAAATAAAAAGAAAAACAGCGAGGGCAAAAAATGAAAATAATAATTAACGAAAGAGATTTGGAAGGAGTTCAAAAAATGGAAGAAATAAAGGTTATTTGCCCGGCAGAACATCATGGAAAAAAACATGATTCAGAAAGTAAATATCATTTTGTTGGACAATTAAATAGTAAAGGTAAAAATTATTTTGTGGTTTCATTGATTGAACCTTCAAAAGAATATGAAAACGCAAATTTCATTTCCACAACCGCCTATACTTTTAATCAAGAGGGAAAAGTAAAGCCTTGCTATAACTTGGTTACAGGATGGTCATCCAAAAATGGATTAGAAGAAAAACTTGATAGACACTTTTCAATTTTAACTAGAAATCCGGAGAATTTAGAATGAACCTCAGAGTAAAAAAACAACTTGCGTCGAGAGCTTTGAAAGTCGGAAAAGAAAGAATCATTTTTGTAAATGAAAGATTGGATGAAATAAAAGAAGCAATAACAAAACAGGACATAATTGATTTACATAAAGACGGCGCAATAAAAGTCAGAGAAATTTCGGGAAGAAAATCAAAACCTAAAACGCACAAAAAAAGAACTGCCGGAAATGTAAGGAAAAAAGTCAATACAAGAAAAAGAGATTACATAATAATGACGAGAAAATTAAGAAAAATCGTCGCTGACCTTAAAAATTCGGGAAAAATAAACAGAGAAGAATTTAAGGATTTGAGGAAAAAAATAAGAAATAAAAGTTTTAAAAGCAAAGCTCAGTTGAAAGAAATTATGGGCCAAAGAGAATCCTCTCAAAAAGGTTCGGGCAAAGGAAAAGTAAAAACTAAAACAGCGAGGAAGAAAAAGTGAAAATACAAAAACGGAGAAGAAGGCAGAATAAAACAGATTATCTTAAAAGATTGAAACTTTTGAAAAGCGAGAAGCCGAGAATAGTTTTCAGAAAAACAAACAAATATATTATTGCACAGTATGTTGAAAGCGACGAGGCGCAGGATAAAGTTGTTTTTGGGATTAATTCAAAAGATTTGTTAAGTCATGGCTGGGATGAAAAGGCAAAGGGTTCACTTAAATCAATAACAGCGTCGTATTTGACGGGTTATTTTGCGGGAAAGAAAATTTTAAAAGAAAATTTGGAAACGCCGATTGTTGATTTGGGAATGATAAGAGTTTTGCACAAGACAAAAGTTTTCGCTTTCATAAAAGGTCTGATTGATGCAGGCGTTGAAATTGCGACGAAAGAAGAAGCATTTCCCGAGGAAGAAAGAATTTCAGGAGAACATTTGAAAAATAAAGTTGATGTTAAAAAAATTAAAATGAATTTGGAGAAAATATAATGGCAACAAAAGAATCTAAAAAAACAGCGAAGGCGTACGAAAAAAATCTTAGCGAGGACGCTGTTGAAGCAACTGAAAAAATGATTGACGATGAATTTGCTGAAATTCCTGAAGAGGTTTTGGATGAAGAAGATTTGAAAGAACTTGAAGAACTGGACAAGGAAGAAAAAAAGGAAGAAGTTAAGAAACCGCAGAGAAGAGGAAAAGAACCAACGCGTGAAGAATTGCTTACAGGATGGTCTCCTAAAACAAAACTTGGAATGGAAGTTCAATCGGGAAAAATAACTGACATCGACGACATAATTAATAAAAAATTGAAAATTCTTGAGCCCGAAATTGTTGATACTCTCGTAAATTTGAAAACGGATTTAATTTCAATCGGTCAGTCAAAAGGAAAATTCGGCGGGGGAAAGAGAAGGGCCTGGAGACAAACTCAGAGAAAAACACAGGAAGGAAATGTTCCTACGTTTTCAACAATGGCTGTTGTCGGCGACGGTAAAGGACACGTCGGAATCGGCGTCGGTAAATCAATGGAAACTTTGCCTGCAAGAGACAAAGCAACGAGAAAAGCAAAATTGAATTTAATAAAAGTAATAAGAGGCGACGGAAGTTTTGATTCTGTCGGCGGAGGAAACACAAGCATTCCTTATAAAATTTCAGGGAAGGCCGGAAGCGTCAGAGTGACTTTCATGCCCGCACCTCCGGGAACAGGACTTGTCGTCGGCAAAGAAATAAAAAAAATTCTTGCGCTTGCGGGAATTCAGGATATTTATTCAAAAACAGACGGGAAACTTAAGACCACTTTTAATGTTGCAAAAGCGGTAATTGATGCCTTGAAAAAAACAAATCCTGCTTACGGAAAAATAAAGGAGAATGAAAAATGAAAATTGTTGTGATAAGAATTTCAGGAATGATAGGAATAAGAAAAGATATAGCGGAAACTCTTGACAGATTGAGATTAAGAAGAAAATACGCGTGTGTCGTCGTTGAGAGCACACCGGAAAATCTTGGCATGATAAAAAAGGTCAGAGATTTCGTTGCATTCGGAGAAATAAATTCTGAAACGGAAAAAGAACTCGTTTCAAAGCGCGGAAAAAAAGACGCTGAAGGAAAAATAAAACCATTTTTCAGATTGCATCCGCCACGGGGAGGAATTGATTCGAAAAAACATTTCGGAGTTGCCAAAGGAGTTTTGGGCGACAACGGAAAAGAAATAAATAATTTGATAATCAGGATGTTGTAAAATGAAGACAATTATAAAAATAAAAAATTTGGAAGACATAGAATCTGGAAATGAACTTGAAGGCGGGAGAACGGTTATTTATGCTAAAAATGATAAAGTTAGAATGGTCGGAAAAGATGGAGATAACTACTTTGAAGAAAAATATATAGTAAGTTATTTAGGAATTAATTTGATTGAAAAAAGTTCAAATACTATAAGCGAGAAGAGATATGATAATTTATTAAAATCGGTGAAGAAGGATTAAAATGACGACAAGAACACACAAACGTAAAAAAGCGACGAGATATCACGGAAGAAACATGGGTACTTCGGGGCACGGCTCGAGAAAACAGCACAGAAGCACGGGTAACCGCGGAGGAAGAGGAATGGCCGGTTCGGGAAAGAGAGCAGACCATAAAGCCACTCTGATAACAAAACTTTACGGGCACGAATATTTCGGGAAACAGGGAATCACGTCGAGAAAAACTGAAAAGGATAAAAGATTAAGAATAAATTTAAACCAGATTCAAAACAATCCGGGAAGTTACGGGAAAAAAACCGCGAAAGGATGGGAAATAAATCTTGAAAAATATAAAATACTCGGCGAAGGAGAAGTGAAAGAAAAATTATTTATTAAAGCTCTTGAAGCGTCAAAAACAGCGACGGAAAAAGTGAAAAAAGCCGGCGGTGAAATCATTCTATCTTCGGCTGAAGAAAATAAAAAAACTGATTAAAAAGTTAATCTTTAAAAACACTCTTTCTTATTTTATATATCATGGCATTGACGAATTTATTCCGACTTATTCCGGAAGTAAAAAAGCCCGACGAAAAAAAATTAGGATTTAATACAAAATTAAAATGGACACTTGTTGTCCTTATCGGTTTTTTTGTTCTCGCAAACATTTCGCTTTTTGGTTTGAGCCAGAATGCCCTCGACAGATTTGAATATCTTGCTATAATTTTGGGAACGGATTTCGGTTCAATAATTTCATTGGGTATTGGTCCGATAGTTATGGCTTCAATTATTTTGCAGTTGCTTTCAGGTTCAGGAATTATAAATATAAACACAAATACCTCCGAAGGAAAAAGATTTTTTCAGGGAGTGCAGAAACTTCTTGTTTTCTTTTTTATAGTTTTTGAAGCGGTCGTTTATGTTTTAATGAGGGGTCTTGAAGCATTGCCCGGATACGGCGGAATTGTCATAGCGCAATTAATCGTCGGCGGAATTGCAATTTTTTATATGAATGAACTTTGTGAAAAATGGGGATTCGGTTCGGGCGTCAGTTTGTTCATCGCTGCGGGAGTTTCGTGGAGATTGTTCACGTCGGCATTCCAGTTCATAAATCAGCAGGGCAGAAATTGCTTACTTGATTTTTCAAACACTGCGTGTTCCGGAAAACTTTTAGTTTTGATTCAATCGATAATAAATAAATATCCCGTTGAGTTCACGTCTGCTTTGGCGGCTATTTTGTCGACGGTGATTATATTTTTAATTGTAGTTTGGGCGCAATCGCTTAAAGTTGAAATTCCTCTGAGCTTCGGAAGAATAAGAGGCATGGGAATGAAATATCCTTTGAGCTTTTTCTACGCTTCGGTAATTCCGGTAATTTTAACCGCTGCTCTTGTCGCGAATATTCAATTATTCGGGGGTCTTCTTGAAAACTGGAGAGGCGCGCCGACGGTGTTTGGACATTTTGTCAACGGGCAGGCAGTTTCGGGAATTGCGTTCTGGCTCGGAAATACTAATCTGCTTGAACTGATAATCAGAGGCGGAATTTTGCCAAGATATCTGATTCAGGGATTGACGCACACGATATTTTACGTCGGGCTTGCGACTTTATTCTCGGTATTTTGGGTAAAGAGTTCGGGAATGGATGCAAAGGCGATGGCAAAAAAGATTTCGTCGTCGGGATTGCAGGTTTCAGGATTCAGACAGGATGACAGAGTTTTGGAAAGTATTTTAGACAGATACATTATGCCGTTGACAGTAATGGGCGGAGCCGCGATTGGTTTGCTTGCTGCGTTGACTGATTTGTTGGGCGCGTTGGTATCCGGAACCGCAATACTTTTGGTAATCATGATTATGTTCCAGTTCTATCAAAACATTGCACAGCAACACATGACAGACATGAATCCTGCAATGCGGAAATTCATGGGAAATTAATAATATAAGAAAATTTAAAAGAGGATTTTGATTTAACATAAAATGGATGAAGAAAAAAATGAAGTGAAAACTGAAGTTGTCCCGGCGAACGTTAAAGGCGAGGGAAGTTTTTTGCCTATATTTTTAATCATGATTGCGTCGCTTGTGATTGCAAGTTTGTGGAATAAAATCCCGGCGATAAAAGATGCTATAAATTATGTTCTTAATCCGACGGCGGGAGCGTTGATGAATTGGAATCTGACAATAGGGATGATGATTATTGTTTTGATTATAACTGCGATAATGACAATTGTTCAGAAATATGCGACAGACCAAAAAACTTTGAGGGAATTAAAAGACGAACAGAAAGAAATTCAAAAACAAATGAAAGAGTTTAGAAATCATCCTGAAAAAATGATGGAATTGAACAAGAGACAAATGGCGATGTTTCCGAAGCAGATGAAACTTTCAATGAGAGGAGTTGCTTATACAGGTATCCCGTTTATTTTATTTTTCAGATGGTTTGATGATTTTTTCAGAGCGATGGGCAGTCCGAAATTTTTCGGGTTTTTGGGATGGTTTTTGTTTTATTTAATTTTCGCGATGATATTCAGTTCAATTTTGAGAAAGTGGTGGAATGTTGTTTAATTAAAGAACCAAGTTTCCTTTAATGAATCCTCCTTCAATTTACTACTTAAGGCTATTGCAATAATTCTTAAAAAGCGTGGAATTATTTATTTTTATGTTAAGTAAAGAAACATACGAAAGAATGAGAAAAATGTATAAATCTGTGAGGGAAAATTATAATTCTCGTCGGGAAAATTCAGACGAAAAAGTGACTGTTGAAAAAGTTTATATTCCCGGAACGCAAAATTGGATTTTTCAGAGGAAAAAATAATTATCAGATTGTGGACTTAGGTGTCGCTACAAGGAGATCGTATTTTCTGAATTCAGGTGTCGTGCGGTAAATTATTTTTTTTACTCGTTCACTCATCGGCTTAATATCATAAAATTCGTCAGTTAAAGGTTTTGTGTGGATAATTGGATCTTCATTTATGCTACGGATTTCATGTCTGAAAATCAATTGTTCTACCATGATTAATATTTAAGAGTTTGACTTTTAAAAATATTTCTGTTTAAAAAAATTATCATCTCTTTTTGTCATTCAAAAATCTTAAAAACCCATTTCTTCTGAAAAGGTTATGACAAATCATACCGAACATGATGATGACGAACACAGAGAATTGACACAAAAATTCATGATGTTTGAACAGCAGATAAGATTAATTCAGGAGCAAATGCAGGCAGTTGAGAATGCGATTATTGATTTGGAAGGCGTGCATTTGGGGCTCGGAGAGTTAGTCGGTAAAAAGGATAACGAAATCATGGCGCCGATTGGAAGGGGAATTTACGCTAAAGCAAAATTAATTTCTGAAGATTTGCTTGTTGACGTCGGCGGAAAAAATTTTGTTAAAAAATCAATTCCTGAAACGCAAAAAGTTCTCAAGGAGCAAACTGAAAAATTGAAGACGATAAAAACCGAACTTGAGGGCGAAATGGAAAAAATTAACGAAGAATTAACTAAGGTTTTTATGGAGCATCAAAAGATGCATGAACATGACGAGGAAGATTAATTATTAGTCACCTCTCCAAAGTTTCCTAAAATTAATAACCGCTAAAGGTATTGAGATAAAAACAACTGCAAATAATCCAATTAAATATTTTAAAAAAGAATTCCTTCTATCTTTAAATTCTTCTTTAGTTAAAAAGGGATTAGAAGATACCACATCCAATGAAGTAAAACCTCCATTTGAATCATAGCCCTCAATTATAAATTGAATGCTTTCACATTCTTCTGGGACAACAAAATAAATCCTATCGTAATTTCCAATATTTTTTTCATCGGTCCAAGAACCATTTTGTTCAAAAACAACAAAAACGGATACATTGTATAGATTGTAATCTTCTTCAACATGGCAATGCAATGTTTTGCCCGGAAAAATTTCTCCAAAACTATTATTACAAGATATTGATCCATGAACTTCTCCTCCATCCCAAAGGACGAGGCTTAATGGCGACACCCCAAAAAATAAATTAATTACAAAAAAGCCAAAAATAAAAACAAAAAGACATATGAAGATAGTAACCCAAAATAGAATTTTTAAATTGCTCTTTCTAAATATTATTCCAAAGACCAAAAATAAAGAATATGATATAAGGAACGAAATTGTTAATGAATAAAGAAAATTTATTCGCATATTTTTTAGACTTAGGTCCCCTAAATTATTCAGGAGAACTTGTTTCATGGAGTCTCCCAAAGTTATTAAAAAAAGAAGAGGCAGTATTAACATGCAGGCTAGAATTACAATTGAAAAAACTCTTGTGAATTTGTTGGATTTCTTCCAAATTTCAGAAAAAGATTTGTTTTGGATATTCTGCCCTTTAGTTTTTTTGGCCATAGAAAACTTGGTTATCTTTACTTAAAATAATTTTCTATTTCATCTCTTTCACAAACCTGTTATATTTCATAATTCCAAACTCGGTTACAATTCCCGAAATATATTTTTCATTTATGAATTCAAATGCAGGATTTTTCAACTTTATATTTTTCGGAGCTTCGTCCCAAACCTCATTCAGTTTTCTTTGTTCAATCGGCATATCTTTTTTTGTGAATTTCCATGAATCAGCGACGATGTAAAAAGGGATTTTTTCTTCCCTTGCGATTCTTGCAACGACTTCAGAACCGACTTTATTTATAACTCCGGAATCAATCAAAGCGTCCGCGCCCAGGAGCGCCAAAGAAACTTTTTTTGTTCCCTGTTCTTTTCCCAGGGCAATTCCGACGGCAGAATCAACAAACATAGTTACTTTTATTCCGGCTTTTCTCAATTCATTCGCAGTTTTTCTCCCCTGATACAACGGGCGGGTTTCGGTATTGTAAACTTCAAATTTTTTTCCGCGTTTATGCGCGTAAATTAATGCTTTCAAAACATTTGAAGAATGGCAGTGTGTGAAAATAACAGAATTATTTTTTATTAACTTGAAAACGTGCTTGTTTATTTCTTCCTGCGCTAAATCAAAATGAAGGATAATTTCTTCGTAGGGGATTTTATTTTGTTCAGCCAAATCCAAAACGTTTTCCATCATCGGTTCCGTCGGGCGTGAAGCAAGCAAAATTCTTTTTGAAATTTTATTCGGAATTAATTGATACGCTTTAAGCGCAGCCCGCGCAACATTTCGCGCGCCCTGAATTTTAATTGATTTTATGTCGCGGACAATCCGGTTAAATCTCGCCTCTTTTGAAAACATATTTCAGTAAATAATCTTTAATATAAAAATGTTGAGATTAAACGGCGGTGCTATTTTAGGACACTAATAATCATACAACCCAACAACATTTAAAAATAATGTTTAATTTTTCATGTCATGCTTGAGTCAATCATGAATCCAAAAAAGAGTGAACGCGGACCGTGGAAAATGTTTTTCGTCGGACTCATTTACGCGTCGCTGTCACTTCTGTTGGTTCATTGGTTTTTCAGCAACGACCCGAGTTTATCAAGAGCATCGGGAATGATGGTTGTCTTGTTTTGCACAATGTTCAGTCTTCCTTACATGTATTTTATTATAAAAAGAGAAGAGCGCGAGGATGAAGAAGTTGAAGGTTTGCTAAGCGTGTGGGGAGCCCACAAGGACGCAATTTACAGTTTACTCTGGCTGTTCCTGGGATTTATAGTTGCATTTTCATTCTGGTATATTGTTTTGCAGGATTCAAATTTGCTCAATTTTCAAATTCAAACTTACTGTCAAATAAATAATCCCGAAAATATTCAAAATTGCGTTTCACAATATTCGTTTGAGGATATGAACTCCGTCGGAACGGGCGCGGCGACGAAGGAAATGAGATTCCTTTCAATTCTGGAAAACAATGTTTATGTCATGATTTTTACTTTAATATTTTCGCTCGTCTTCGGAGCGGGAGCAATTTTTATTTTAGTGTGGAACGCGAGCGTGATTTCGGCCGCAATCGGAATTTTCACAAAATACCAATTAGCGGATTTGCCGTTGGGACTCGCAAGATATATGATACACGGATTTCCGGAGATAGCGGCGTACTTCATTACTGCCCTCGCGGGGGGAATTTTTGGCGTCGGAGTTTTAAGACACGGGTGGAAGAACAGGAGAACCCTAAGAATTGTTGAAAATACAGTTATACTGCTATTTATCGCAATTATCGTTTTGATTTTTGCGGGAATCATTGAAGTTTATTTAACTCCGTTGCTGTTTAAGTAAAATTTAAAAGACAAACTAATGTAAGATATAAATGGAGCCGTTATTATTAATTACAATTTTTGCGAGTTTTTTCTGCACGTTTTTAATCATGCCTTTTTGGATAAGAAAGGCGAAGCAAATCGGTCTGACATGGGAAGACATGCACAAGTTCAAAAGCGATAAAAATGTTGCGGGTTCGGGAGGAATTATCGTCGTGCTGGGAACAATGATAGGAATTTTTGCATACGTCGCGATTCAAACTTTTTATTTTAAAAATTTCAACGGAACTTTGATAGGAATTTTTGCAATATTGAGTTCAATGTTTTTAATTACGGGCGTCGGATTGATTGATGATTTATTCGGATGGAAAAAAGGCGGAATGTCAATTCGTTCAAGAGTAATTTTAATTTTATTTGCGGCTGTGCCTTTGATGGTTATAAATGCCGGAGAATCAAATGTTTTAGGAATTGAACTGGGATTATTATTTCCTCTTCTTGCGATTCCCGTAGGTGTTCTTGGCGCAGCGACGACATTTAACATGATTGCGGGATACAACGGACTTGAGACAGGTCAGGGAATAATTATTTTATCGGCGATGGCAATTGTAACATATCTTACGGGCACTGCATGGTTAAGCGTTGTTGCGCTGTGTATGGTCGCATCGCTTTTTGCATTTTATATTTTTAATGTAAATCCTGCGAAAGTTTTTCCGGGAGACGTCCTAACATATTCCGTCGGAGCATTAATTGCTGCAATTGCAATTGTAGGAAATGTTGAGAAAATCGCTCTATTCTTTTTTATCCCTTATTTTATTGAAGTAGTTTTGAAATTGAGAGCAAAAATAACAATAAGACAAAAAGGATTTGTTCAAAATTTCGGTGTACCAAATGAAGATAATAGCTTAGAACTAAGGTACAAAAAAATTTACAGCATCACACATTTGTCGTTGTGGACTCTTAAAAAAATAAATCCCTCAAAAAAAGTTTATGAAAACGAAGTTGTCTGGCTGATTAACGGTTTCCAGATTTTGATTGTATTAGTTGGATTTTGGATTTTCATGTAATTAGAAAACGTTTTAAACGGAAATTCATTCGGTTTTTAATGGATAATAATTCAGGCAAGAGTGATTGGTACAAAAAAATAAAAGAAATAGCTACAAATAAAAAATTTCTTTTGGCGCTGACGGCATTTATTTTTCTGGTTATACTGATTTCTTCGACGGCAATAAGAATTTCAAATTTGGAAAATCTTAAAGATCCGACGACGGAAGATTATACGGCGGCAGACCCTGATGCACTTTATTTTATGAGAGTCGCCGGAACCCTGATAAATGAAGGGAACATAGACGGAATAGATTCGCTTAGAGCTCCTGCATACAACATTGCGTTTACCGACGAGTTCACCCCAACAGGAATAAAGATAATTTATAACGTTGCTGACCTATTCTACAATTCAGTTGACTGGAAATTTATTGCTGTGATATCTCCGGTAATATTTTTTATCTTAGGACTTATAGTTTTTTTCTTCTTGTGCTACCATCTTACAAAATCAAAATTAGTTGCGCTTTTGGCTTCCGCTTTTCTGGCGTTTTCTCCGGCATATTTATTCAGGACAACTGCAGGTGTTCTTGACCACGATGCTCTCGGAATGTTCGCGTTTTTTAGCGTATTGCTTACATTTTCCGTAGGTCTCAAACGACACGACAAGTCAATAAAGAATACAATTTTATGGGCATCAATATTGGGAATTTTAACGGCGTTTGCAATGTGGACGTGGAGCGGACAGACAACATTTATTTTTATAATAATTCCAGCTTCGCTGTTAATACATTATCTTTTTAATCTTGAAGAAAAACGGGATAAAAAAGGAAAACTGGTTTTATTTAATCTGATATGGATTATTTCATTTGTAATTTTTTCTTTGATTGAAGGATTCCCCTTGCAAAACGTGACGGGAAAAATATTTGTTGCGTCGAGCATTTTATTAATGTTCTCAACTGGCTTCATGGTTATAGATTATTTTATACATAAAAACATAAAAAAATTAAAATTTTTAAAAGAAAATAAAAGAGCATTATATTCTATTTTAGGCGTTCTAATTTTGGGCATTTTATTTTTGATATTAAGAGGAGAAAATGTTATTGATTTTGTCGGAGCAATTTATCAAAGGTTGCTAAATCCCTTTGGCTCGACGGGAAGATTGGGTGCAACCGTGTCTGAAAATGCTCAGCCTTATTTAGAACAGTGGACAGGCCAGATCGGGAAAATAATTTTTTGGATGTTTTATTTGGGTACGCTTTTCATAAGCATTAATTTTTCTGAAAAAATAAAAGTGAAAAAAGAAAAAATAACATTTGTGCTCCTTGCAGTCCTGTCTTTTTTGGGAATTTTATTGAGCAGAGTTTCTCCAGGCAAAGTTTTAGACGGAACGCATTTCATAAGCCAGGTACTTTATGCTGGGAGCATTATTGCATTTTTGCTGTATTCGGCGCATCTTTATTTTAAAAAAAGATTTGAGATAAAATCTGAAGCAATTGTTCTTTTTGCAAGCGTATTCTTCATGATAATTTTGGGAAGGTCCGCTGCGAGAACGATTTTTGTTGCGACGCCGTTTGTTTGTCTTTCTGCCGCTTATGCCATCAGAGAATTTTTAAGGGTAACAAGAAAAACCAGTGATGAAATGCTGAAAATAATTTTTGCCACAATCACTATATTGCTTATACTACTTTCGGTGGTTGCTTTATTTGGAAACCATCTTTCAAAAACTCAGGGGGAATATCAGAATTCAAAGATTCAGGCAAAATATATTGGTTCTGCGGCAAATTCGCAATGGCAGTATGCAATGGAATGGGTTAGAGAAAATACAAACGAAAATTCTATCTTTATACACTGGTGGGACTACGGGTATCTTATTCAAACATTGTCGGAAAGAAAAACTGTGAGCGACGGCGGGCATGCTGCGGGAGATTCGGGCGACCATTACGTCGGGAGATACATTTTAACGACACCAAATCCTGAAACTGCTCTGAGTTATATGAAAACATGGAATGTATCTTACTTGTTAATAGACCCGACGGATTTAGGAAAATATTCAGCTTATTCAAAAATAGGAAGCGATGAAAATTATGATAGATTCTCTTATTTTCCGACGGGCATTATGGATTCTTCACAGACATATGAAACCGGAGATGAGATTTCGAGAGTTTATCAAATGTCCGGAGGTGTTGACGCGGACATAATTTATGAAAATTCGGAAGGAGAGCAAATATTTATTCCAGGCCCCACTTATGACAAGCTCGGAAATCCATCTTACAAAGCGTATTTTATTGGAATTGTTTTGAGCACTGTATCCCAAGATGGAAATTATTTTTCAAAACAGCCTGAAGCGGTTTATCTTTATAACAATCAACAGATAAGAATTCCGATGAGATATTTATATATGCAGGAAGAATTGATTGATTTCAAAGAAGGATTAGATGCCGTATTTTTTGTTGTGCCTAGTGTTATTGAAAGTTCTCAGGGTATTTCAATAAACGAATTCGGCGCAGGAATTTATATGTCGCCAAAAGTTTCAAAGAGTTTATTTGCACAATTATATCTCATGGATGATCCGTCCGGAAATTATCCGACGATAAAAGTGGCCCATTCTGAACCGGACATTGTTGTGAGCAGCCTTGAAATGCAAGGGCTTGACATAGGGGAATTTGTCTATTATCAGGGCTTCAGAGGTCCGCTAAAAATTTGGGAAGTTAATTACCCCGACGGAACAGAAACGCATGAAGAACTTCTGCAATTTAATTTTAGTTTCGGCGGGTCAGATTATTTATTTGAATAAAATGAAAAAAATAAAAATCTTTTTGCAAAGACCATGGAAAATTTCTGATTCTTCTTATTACAAATATCTCAGTGAAGAATTGCCAGAAAATATTGAATATGTAAATTTGAATTTCGAGAAATCACCTACTATAACTTCTTCAAAAGATTTTTGGAGAAATCATTTCCTTAAGCAGAGGATAAAAAAATTTTTTCGTAAGACGAGAATTCCTTATCCGAATGCGCACCGGACAAAAAATGCAAAAAGATATGATTTAATTCATTGCGCGCATTGTTTAAGCTGGAACAGAAAAGTTCCGTGGATATGCGATATAGAATATTCGGATCAGTTTTACGTCGGAAACAAGTCAGAATTTTTGAAGAAAATTGTCAGAAAAATTCTGCTGAGGAAAAATTGCAAAAAGATAATGGCCTGGTCGGAGTGGTCCAAGAAAAACATTTTGAAAGAGTTTCCTGAATTAAAAAATAAAGTTGAAATTGTTTATCCTGCCCTGCCCTTGGGAAAATTTGGGAAAAGAGATTACAGGAAAATAAATTTACTTTTTGTGGGAAGGGATTTCATAGGAAAAGGCGGAGAAATTGCTCTTGAAGTTATGAATGATTTAACAAAAAAATATAAAAATGTTTACGGGGAAATTATTTCAGATATTCCAAAAGAATTTTATGAAAAGTATTCAGAAAACAAAAAAATAAAAATTTCAAATTTAGTTCCTCATGAAAAACTATTCGGAGAAATTTATCCGGATTCGGATGTGCTTATCTACCCTACTAGAAGTGATACTTTAGGTTTTGCAATTCTTGAAGCGCAAAGTTTTGGAATCCCCGTAATTGCAACGAAAACAAGTTCAACACACACAATTAATGAAACAATCAGCGACGGAAAAACCGGATTTATAATTCCGGGTGATTTTTCGGCATGGTCAGGAAATGAAAAAGAAAAGAAAAAAATTGCTGACGGGATAATCAAGAATACGGAGAAATTAATTGGAAATAAAAATCTATTGAAAAAGATGTCTGAAAGCTGCGTTAAGGAATTTAAAGACGGAAAATTTTCAATTAAGGAAAGAAATAAGAAATTGGAAAAGATTTTTTCGGAAAGTTTAAAATGAAAAATAGTCTAAGGAGAATTATTTTTTGAGTAAAATCTTATAGAATCCCCTCCTCCATTATTGATTCTCTTTTTTAATTCCAAGGTTAACCAACAGTGAGGTAACCAAAAACCTAAATTTTTGAATCTCCGTCTTTGCCAAATTACCCTTGGACGAAAACCAAGTTTATCCATTTGTTGAAGAATTTCTTTTTTTGTCCACCTTGAGACATGATGGTGAGTCGGATGAATTTCGGTATATGGAAAAGAAATGTAAACAGTTCCGTCGTCTTCAAGCAGGTCGTAAACTTGCGCCATCAAATAAAGAGGGTTTCTAATATGTTCTAAAACCTCAAATAAAAAAATGGTTTTAAATTTCCTTTTCAGTTCAGGCAACCTTTTTGTTATGTCCGCTTGGATAAATTTATATCTTTTACCATCGGACTTATTGAAATCAATTATTGTTGCGTCTTTTACCTTAAAAAAAACCATCATCTCACCCCTACCTCCCCCTATATCCAATACGGGTTCTTTTATACCAAATTTAAGGTGATTATATTTTTCAAAATTTCCCATAGTTGTTTGTGAAAAACACGCATTTTAAATATTTCTATTAAAATTGAGCGATTTCGAAGGTCATTTTTGAATATACATAATCTTAAAAAATAGTTTTGATATAAAAATTCATGAATAAAAAAGTAGATATAGTTTATGTAGTTGCTTCAGAATTAGGGAGCATTGGCATGGGCTCTGCAGCATATAGTGCAGTAAAAGGCATTGATAAATCAGGTAAATTTTCTTATAAAGTGTTTTGCAGAGGACATAAAAAAAACGCCCAAATAAATAAAAAGAATCTTTTTTCTTACGGGTATCTTGAATATCTCTCATATCCATTCAGATTTTTAGAAAAAAAATTGAGAATGAACATAAATTCCTTCAAATTTGTTAATTATATTTTTGGAAAAAAAATATATAAAAACCTTCCTAAATGCAAGATTTATCATACATGGATGGGAATTTCTCCTGAAGCAGTAAAAAAAGCTAAAAAAAACGGTGCAATATTGGTTTTAGAAGCTGCAAATAGCCACCCTATGAATAGATTAAAAATTTTAAATGAGGAATTTAGAAAATTCCATCGCGATGAATTCTTAATTGACCCGAAAAGGCAGAGGGAAAACATTGAATATATGAAAATGTTTGATTATATTCTTTGCCCTTCTGATTTTGTTTATGATTCTTTTCTGGAAGAGAATTTTGGAAAGGAAAAACTAATAAAGATGCCCTATGGGGTTGAGTTTGAAAAATTCAATCTTAAAAAAGACAATCCAGATAAAAAATTCAGGGCAATTTTTGTGGGCTCAATTCAGCTAAGGAAAGGTCTTCAATATTTATTAAAAGCATGGGAAGAATTAAATTTGAGAAATGCTGAGCTTGTTGTTGTGGGAAATGTTTGGCCTGATGGGGCAAAAATTTTTAATAAATATAAAAATAATAAAACAATAGCATTTCATGGTTTTGATTCTAATTTAAAAGAGCTTTACAAAAAAAGCAGCGTATTTGTTTTTCCTTCTATTGAAGAAGGCTCTGCACTTGTAAACTATGAAGCAATGGCTTCGGGGTTACCAGTGATTACTACATTTAATTCGGGAAGCATTATCCGAAATAATCAAGAGGGATTCATAATCCCTATAAGGGATGTTAAGGCATTAAAAGAAAAAATAAAATATTTTTACGACAATCCTAAACAGGCAGAGAAAATGGGAAAATCCGCGAGGAAATATGTTGAGAAGTTTACTTGGGAAAAATACGGGGAGAGGCTTGTTGATTTTTATGAAAATGTATTAAGAAAGAACAACAATCTTTATTAAAGATTAATTTTTGAAAGAATAATGGATTTGAGTTCGGAATATAAAGGAAAGAGGGTTTTGATTACAGGCGGGGGCGGATTTATTGGAAGCAATCTTGCAATAAAACTTGTTAATCTTGGCGCAGAAGTTTCAATAATGGATGCAAAATTGAAACCTTATGGGTTTAATTTATTTAACCTACATCCTATTCTGGATAAAATAAAAATCGATTATTCTGACATACGGGACAAAGTTTCTGTTGAAAGAAATATTGCAGGAAAAGATGTAATTTTTAGTTTGGCTGCACAAGTCGGGGAAAAGATAAGCGAAGAAAATCCTTCTCTTGATGAAGAAATAAATATTTTTGGACATAAGAATATTCTGGAGGCTTGTGAGAAAAAAAATAAAAATGCGCGAATTTTATTTTCTGGCTCAAGATTGCAATACGGAAAAACAGGCGCCGAGGTAATTTCTGAACAGCATTCGATGCATCCAATGACACCTTACGCAAAAAATAAAGTCAGGGGCGAAAAGATGTATTCTAAATTTTTTGAAAAAAATAATTTGGAAACAGTCATGTTTAGGATAACAAATCCTTTTGGGCCAAGAGCATCAATACTAAATCCGGGATATTGCATTGTCAACTGGTTTGTAGGGAGGGCATTGAATCACAAGGACCTGCCAATATACGGCGACGGAATGCAATCAAGAGATTACATCTTTATAGATGATTTAACAGAGGCCATGGCAACTGCAGGAGTTCATGAAAATGCTCCTGGAAAAATTTACAATGTTGGTTCAGGAACAAAAAGTTTGTTTAAGGAAATGGCACAGAAGGTTGCAGAATTTTCAGGAAATGGAACCCAATTAATATTTCTTGAATGGCCAGAAGATGCAAAAAACAGAGAAACAGGAAATTTTGTTGCAGATGTTTCAAAAATAAAAAATGAATTAGGATGGAAATCCAAATACTCTCTTGATGAGGGCTTAAAAAAGACCATTGAATATTACAAAGAGAACATGGAGCATTACATTAATTAAAACATTATCTTTAAAAGTATATACTAAAATTAGATAATGTTTATAAAAACAATTTCTTTTTCGAGATAATGGTAAAGAATTTGATTACGGGAACAACAGGCATGGTCGGATCGCATTTGGCAGAATTTCTTTTGAAAAAAGGAGAAGAAGTTTATGGCACACGCCGTTGGAGAAGCAGAATGGATAACTGCAAAAGTTTTGAAGATAAAATTTCTTGGGTAAATATGGAGCTTATTGACGCACATTCTGTAAGAAACGCTATTGAAAGTGTAAAACCTGATGTAATTTACCATTTAGCTGCACAAAGTTATGTAGTAGATTCAAAAGATGAACCTGCTGCAACAATCAGCATTAATACTTTGGGAACGCTGCATATTCTTGAAACAGTTAAAGAAATAAAAAAAAGGGAAGGATATAATCCAATTATCCATATATGCAGCAGCAGCGAAGTTTATGGCCAGGTAGAAAAGGATGAAGTCCCTATTAAAGAAAATAATCAATATCGTCCCGCATCTCCTTATGCAATAGGCAAATTAGGCGCTGATATGCTTGCAAGATGGTATTTTGAAGAATATGATTTGAAAACAATAAGAACACGAATGTTTACCCACACCGGACCAAGAAGAGGGGATGTTTTTGTAGTTTCTGCTTTTGCAAAGCAGATTGCAAAAATAGAAAAAGGCCTTCAGGAACCGATTCTAAAAGTGGGAAATTTAGAATCAGTAAGAACATTTGCAGATGTCAGAAATACTGTCCATGCTTATTATCTTCTGACAAAACATTGCAAACCCGGAGAAGTTTATAATATCGGAGGAAATAGGACAATGAAGATTGGGGAGATGCTTGAAATACTTCTAGGTTTTTCTCCAATGAAAGACAAAATAAAAGTTAAAGTTGATCCAAAACTTTTAAGAAAAACAGATGTGACCTATCAAATACCAGACACCACTAAATTCAAAAAAGAAACAGGCTGGGACAGCCCAATACCTCTTGAAAAAACTTTAGAAGACACTCTTAATTATTGGAGAGAAGAATTATTATGAAAAAAATAAAAATAAAATTGAAACATTTCTATGGTGAATACTCCCGCGAAGAAGAGTATTATGAGAAATACTGGTCTCTCAAGGTATTAAAAGACAACTTTAATGTGGAATTTGTCAATAATGAAAAAGAGGCAGATGTGATTTTTGAACATTGCACAAGAATAAGCGATTATAAATTTCTAAAAGAAAGAAATAAAAAAATCGTTCTTTTTTCTTCAGAAGATTTATTTAAAAAAAGGGATGTTTTTAATCTTATTGAATCTTTCTTTCATAAATTAGGTTTTGGAGAAAAAAAATGGAAGATAATGGATAAAATTGATGATATTATTCCTCATTTTATCTCAAGTATACAGATAAGATATTTTCTTCCCAGACACTTAGAATTTATAAAAAAAATTGCACAAGGAAAGATAAAAAATGCATACGCTATTGTTCAAAATGATATAAAAGGAAAAAATGTCTTAATTATCCCCAGCTTTTTACAGGTTTTTTATTATAAAACTTCAAAATTAATAAAGAAAAAAGAAAAACATCCTGAAAAAAGAAAAAAATTCTGTGCTTTTATAGTTTCAAGCAATTCTTCAAGAGAAAGGGTCAAATTTTTTAAGATGCTATCCAAATACAAGAAAGTTGATTCTTATGGAAAAATAAGAAATAACATGGGGAGTCAGTTCTTTAATATGCCCTGGAGAGAAACACATAACAAGATATACAAAGATTACAAATTCGTAATTTGTTTTGAGAACAATTTTGCAAAAAGATATATTTGTGAAAAATTGCCTTTAGTTATGCTCTCAGGAACTATTCCTCTTTTTAGAGGTGCCTCTGACATTGGGGATTATTTTAATACAAAATCTTTCATTAATTATGATGATTATGGAAGCTATGGCAAAATGGTAAAAAAAATTATAGAACTTGATAAAAATGATGAAAAATACAATGAATTTTTAAAAGAACCATGGTTTAAAGACAATAAAATCCCTAAAATTTTCAAAGATAAGGAAAAAGAATTGATTAATTTTTATAAATATGTTTTTAAGGAGTGGCTTTAAGCAATCGTTTAATTTTATTAACGAAATTTTTCGTTCCAATAGTGCAATAATTTATCTTAAAATCTTGATTTTCAGTATTATATGTTATGTAAGAAACATGAGAATTCCCAGGATGTTTAAAATCGACAGATATATCTTCCCAAGTGGAAGCTAATTTATCATACACCCTCGGGTCATTGGGATCCGAGATTAAACCATCACTTGAAGGCCTTGCAATTATTCTTTTTTTAGCTGTTTCTGGTGAGCAAACACATTCAAGAGTTATAACATTGCTTTCGCAACAAGAAGCAACACCATAAACCTGGTTTCTTCTTGAACTATGCCTATGGACACTATCCAGAATAACCCCCTTTCCAATTCTCAAATAGTTTGCTGTTAGAATGTCTATATTTCTTAAAATTTGGTCCTGGGTTTTTGGCATTTTTTTCATAAATTGTTTCCTTCTAATGTCGTTTTGAGAAATTAAGACATAATTTTCCAATGTATTTGCAAGTTTATTAACAGTTGTAGTCTTTCCTGTTCCTGGCAACCCGGCCACCATTATTAGATAATTGTTCATAAAAGTTCTGGTCAAAATTGCTTTAAAAACATTTTTATGCTTAAATGAATAATTTCAAATAAACAAAAGTTTTATAATGTAAAAGAAGTAGAACAAAAAATGAGAGAGAATATTAAAAACATATCTTATGTTGGGTTTGATATAGACAACACCTTGTACCCTCCCAATAAAAGAATTGATGAAATAATTCAAAAAGAGATAGCTGAAAAAATTTTAGAAAAAAAACCTGAATTAAAAAACCTTGAAAAAGCTCTAGAATTTTCAGAACAAAGATATTCCGAAACCGGAAGCAGAAGCATTTTATTAAGAGAGGCAGGATATACAATTCCAGGAGAAATATTACACAATTGTCTTCTAAATCATGGAATCATCCCCTTAATAAAAAAAGACAATAAGTTAAAAAAAATAATTGAAAAACTATATATAAAGTATAATCTTTTTTTAATTACAAATAACCCTGAAGATTTGGCCTTGAAAAAATTAGATAAAATAGGGATTGATCCCGAATTATTTAAATTAAAATATTATGGAGACATTTCCCCCGCAATAAAAAAAGCAGATGGTTCTCTATTCAAATTTTTCCTTGAAGATTCAAAATATAAACCAGACCAAATTTTATACGTGGGGGATAGTCGAAAAGCAGATATAATTCCTGCAAGAATTTTGGGCATGAAAACTATTGCTGTAGGAAGAGAAATACCTGAAGCAGATTTTTCGGTTAAAAAAATTTATGGTATTAAAGATATTTTATTATAAAATCCAATCATTTATAAGATATATCTTTTTTCAGACTAAAAAAAGCAGGCCCATCATTTTTATAGTAATCTTCCAAAATCATTTCTCTTGTTTCTTTTGCATCTTGGGGTTCGTAAAGTTTTATCCCTAGGAGATTACATAATCCTTTGACATCTTTTGTTCTATGCGTCGGACCATCATGAGGGTAGTGCCAAAATCCGACTAATTTAACTCTTGCATTTTGTTCAACAATATCGAGTTTTATTTGTTCGAAAGGTCTTTCTAATATAAAGGGTGTTATTGTATAAAGATAAGGTCTTAAACCTTCTAGAGCCATCCCCGAAGCCACACCAATTGAAGCTTGTTCAGTCACCCCAAAATTATGATAATTTGCAGGATGTTCTTTTATAATTTTGTCAAAAATTCTAAAACCAGTGTCTAGAATAACCAAATGAACTTTTTTGTCTTTCCCTATTAAATTGCACAAAACATTTCCAAATTCCCTTCTCATTTCAAATCCTCCAAAGATTTTAAACGATCTTCTTCAGTCCAGCTGTATCCATGCGCATGGTTTTTTTCAAGACATTCCACGCCTTTTCCTTTTACTGTATTAAGGATTATTGCATTTAATCCTTTCTCTAATTTTTTTAATTTTGATAAATCTTTATCATCATGTCCATTAATTATTTGCGTATTGAAACCAAATGAATCCAATCTTCTATAAAGTGAAAATGCGTCTAAACCTCCAACGCTAGAAACATCTCCCGTAGCCTGATATTTGTTCCAATCAACCAAGAGAACAAGATTATCTATATTCAAAGCATTTGCCAAAGTGAGGGCTTCCCAGTTACTTCCTTCTTGCATTTCACCGTCACCAGTCATCACATAAACAGTCCCGTCTTCACCATTAATCTTTTTTCCAAAAGCTCTTCCCAACCCAATTGGCAACCCATGCCCAAGACTCCCTGTAGTTGCATAAATTCCTTCTTTTTCATTTAAATTTAAATGAGGTGTCCAAGGAACATTATATCCTTTGCTTTCTAAAACAGCATATAATGCCATGTCCCCATGACCTTTTGAAAGTATAAAAATATCATCTTTCTTCAAAACATAATCATACAAATATTTTATAGAATCTAAACAAGATAGCGAACTTCCAAAATGTCCTGATCTTATTTCATGTCCTTTCTCCACCAATCTCCTTCTAAGTTCCTTGTTTGGGATCATTTTTGAATCTCCTTGCTGACAAAAAAAGTATTCTCTTTAAATATATTTTCCAATTTTAACAACTCTTCTTTATTTAAAGGGCCCATTTCACTTGCGGCAACATTTTCCAATACTTCTTTCGGAGTCAGCATTCCTGGAATAGTGCTTGATATTTGATTATATGATAAGCAAAATCTTAAAGCAATCTGAGCATTTGTTTGTTTGACACTTTTGTCTATTGCTTCGGAAAACAATGTATATGCACTTGACCAAATCTCCCTTTGTTCTTTTGACCAGGAATTCCGGTGGTCATTCAAATCAAATTTATTTTCTTTTGAATAACTTCCAGATAAGAATCCAAAACAAAGTGGAGTTCTTCCTATAATTCCTATATCATAATTATTACAAAGATTAAATAGTCCTGTTTCGAGGACTCTTTGATCTGTTAAATTAAAATTTACTTGTATAGCATCAAAACCATATTTTTCTATTGCTACTTTTGCATCACTAGGGGACTTAGCAGAAATCCCATAAGCTCTTAATTTACCTTGCGATTTTAAATATAAAAGAGTTTCAATAACATCCGTCTTTTCAAGAACTCCTATTTTCGGGCTGTGTATTTGATATAAATCAAGGTAATCTGTTCTAAGACGCCTTAAAGTTCCTTCGAGCGAATTTTGGATAGACTTTTTCGAAAAATCTTGAGGCACATCGTGCTTTAAGAAACCAAACTTTGACGCTAGAATTATCTCTTTTCTATTCTTTTGAAATACTTCTCCCAATAATTCTTCACTGTGTCCGTCCCCATAAACATTTGAAGTATCAAAAAAATTAATTCCTTTGGAATAAGCAAGTCTTAATGATTCTTTAGATACTCTGTCATCAGTTTTTCCATAAGATGTTGCCCCTTCACTTAACCCCCCAATCCCCCAAGTACCAAACCCGATTTCAGAAACTTCTATTCCCGTTTTTCCCAAAGATCTGTATTTCATAATCTTAATTTGTCTGTATTAGGATAATTCTCCACAAAATAATCAACAGCCCGTTTAATTGCATCTCTACTTTTAATATAATTAAAGCCAGAAAGAGATAGAAATTTAGAACTGTCAAGGGATTGACTTTGGGCTCCATTGAGTTTTGTTGTGTCAAATTTCAAACGATTTGAATCAATGCCCATAAACTCTGCAATCATATAAGCAGCATCCTTAATCGATGTTTCTTCAGGAGTTGAAATGTTTAATATTTTTGAATCAGAATAATTTTCAATGAACCACATTGAAATCCGTCCGACATCTTCATCAGAAGTGAACTGGCGTACAGGAGAACCATCACCCCAGACAATTATTTGGGAGTTCCCTTCTTTGTTTTCATAAAAACGCCTAATAATCCCAGGTAATGCTGTAGAACTTTTTGGATTGAAATTAGATCTAGGCCCAATAATTGCTCCGGAGATTATTCCTACGAGATCCATTCCATATTCTTTTCTATATGACTTAATCATTGGGTCAATGAGCCGTTTAGAAAAAGCATAACTATAATTAGCTTCATGGGGAAACCCTTTATGAAAATCTTCTTCTTTCATTGGGACAGATGTCCCAAGAGGATAGCAGGCAGCAGAAAGTGTTAGCAAGACCTTTGATCTGTTTGTAAGACGGGCAGATTCAACAATATTGTAATTCATCATTATATTATCCCGCATTATGCTTGCAGGATAATTTTGGGTGAGTTGAAGCCCTCCAGAAATTGCAGCATAGTGAATAATTGCATCAGGTTTCCAATCGCTTACAAACTTTTTCGTTGACTCAAAGTCAAGAAGGTTTAGGTTTTTTGATGTAGGAAAAATAAATTCATAGCCAGGATACTCTCCTTTTTTGACAACACTTTTCAACCCATCACCAGCAACAGCAGAGCCCCCAGTAACTAATATTTTTTTCATAAAAAGCCGTAGAGTTTTTTATTTTTAAAGATTGTTGGGATAGAAGATGTATTAATAAGAAGATTAAAATTGCTTTTAAGGATAAATCATTCAGGAATTATTATATGCTTTGCAACAACAATCTTTAAAAAAAACATTGTCAAAATTAAATTACATAAAATGAATTTAAAAAATAAAAAAGTTGGAATAAGCGGAGGCGGGGGATTTTTAGGGAGCATGATTGTAAAGGAGCTTGAGAAAAAAGGTGCAGAAGTTATTGCTCCACGAAAAAAGGATTTTGATTTTACAAAACTGGAAGATGCACAAAAATTTTTCAAAGATTATTCTCCACAAATATTTGTTCATTCTGCAGCATTATATGGTGGGTTAAAGATTAATGAAAAAATGCCTGCTGAAATTTATGACTACAACATGAGAATGGCAATTAATATATTCAAAGCATCTGTAGATTGGGTGACTGGAAAACCCCGTCTTGAAAAAATGGTTGCAATCGGTTCTGGATGTGGATATCCTGGGGCACTTAAGGACATGAGAGAAGAAAAAATGTGGGATGGTCCTGTTGATAAAAGCGTAAGAAACTATGGAACAATCAAAAAATTGATGGAAACAATCGGTCATGTCTATAGAGACCAGTTTGGATTGAACTCTATAAATTTACAATTTAATACTCTTTACGGGGAAGGAGACACATTCAGACCAGAAAGATCCCATGTCCCTTCAGCTTTCATAAAGAAATTTGTAGAAGCAAAACATAATAAGGCATCTTTCATAGAACATTGGGGGATTCCAGATACAGTTAGAGAATTTATGTATGTGGGGGATGCGGCAGAAGGAATTGTAAAAGCAATTGAAAATTTCGGGGGGGACCCAGAATCATCAGATCAATCAAAATACACATTAAATATTGGAACAGGGAAAGGCATAACAATCGATGAACTTTCTGAAACGATAAAAACAATTGTGGGTTATAAAGGAGAGATAAGATATAACGGAACAAGCCCTGGGCAAAAGGAAAAAATTCTTGTTGTAGATAGAATGAAAAGAGTTTTAAATTGGAGTCCATCAACAAGTTTAGAAGAAGGCATGAAAAGGACAATTAAATGGTATATTGAAAATAAAAAAAGTGCAGATGAAAGAATCTAATTTTGTCGAACATGAATATAAATATTTATAAACAATTTTCTTATTATTCGGGGATGAAGAGGGTTATCTTTTCTAACTTTAAAGGAAATTTTTGCAAAACAAGAGGAAATTTAGATGAGTAAATTATATATTAAAAAAGCTCTAATTCTTGCAGGGGGTTTTGGCACTAGGTTGCAAAATGTAGTAAAAGATGTTCCGAAGCCCATGGTATCCATTGCAGGAAAACCTTTTTTAGAACACCAAATAAGATATCTCAAAAAACACAGGATAGAAGATATAATTTTGTGCGTGCATTATAAATCAGAGATGATAAAATCCTATTTTGGAAATGGTATGAGAAAAGATGTTAGAATCACTTATTCTGAAGAAGAAAACCCATTAGGAACAGGGGGGGCAATTAAACTTGCAGAAAAGTTTGTTGATGAACCTTTTTTAGTTATGAATGGAGATTCATACTCCAATGTAGACCTGGACGAATTCATAAAATTCCATAGAGATCAGAATACTATTGGAAGTTTAGTTCTTAGAGAAACAAATGATCTTTCTAATTATGGAAACGTAAAATTAACAGGAAATTATATATCCTCATTTAATGAAAAAAATTCCAGAGGAAAAGGATTGATAAACACAGGTGTTTATATATTCAATCCAGAAATATTTAATTTTATTCCTTCAACAGGAAAAGTTTCTTTAGAAGAAACAATTTTTCCAGAGATAATAAAAAACAATAGCCTATCCGGATTTGTATATAACGGGTATTTTATGGATATTGGAAGACCAGAAACATACAATCAATTCAAAAAAGATTTTATGGAGATGTTGCAATCAACCAAAGACATTAGCTTAAGAGATGCCATGAGAAAGATGTATGAAAACGGGTCTGAAATACTCTTCTTGGTTGATGAGAATAAAAAATTGGAGGGGCTATTAACTGAGAGTTCTATAAGAAGATATTTGATACAAGGGGGGAAATTTGAAGTGAATGTGTCAAATGCCATGATTCGTGAACCAGAGCGAATTGTCACAACCCATGACAGCGAAGATAAAATAAAACAGTTCTTAATGGAAGGAGTAAAACAACTTCCTGTTCTTGATGAAAACGGAAAAATTCAAGATATAAGATTCAGGTCAGAAGAACTAAAAGAAGAAACATACCCTATAATAAGAGGTAAAACGCCTTTAAGAATAAGCTTTGCAGGAGGTGGCACAGACATGCCTTATTTTTTTGAAGAGCATGGGGGGGCAGTAATAAGCACAACAATTGATAAATACTGCAAAATAACTGCAAAAAAAAGAGGAGATTCCAAATTAGTAATTGATTCAGATATGGATGAAAAAGAAAATGTTTTCAATATAGAAAAATTAATTTATGACGGGGGGAAATTTGATTTAGTAAAATCTGTTTATAATCTTGTAAAACCGGGTTGCGGAGTGGATTTATTTTTAAACAATGACATTCCACCTTGCAGAGGATTGGGGTCTTCTGCTTCATTCGCAGTATTATTGACTAAAATTTTAGGAAAATTAAAAGGAACAGAATATAGTGATGAAGATTTGGCTGAGATAGCGTATAAAGCTGAAACAAAAGAACTTCAAATAAGAGGCGGAAAGCAAGACCAATATGCTGCAGTATTTGGAGGATTTAATTGGATTGAATTTGAGAACGGGAATAAAAAAATAATGTATCCTCTTCGAATAAAAGAAAGCACATTAAATGAGCTTCGTGAACATTTAACTCTATGTTATACTGGTTGTGCTCACAAATCAACAGACCAACAAAAACAATTTGAGCAAAATTTTAAACAGGAAAATGCAAAAACCCTTCAGAGATTGAAAGAAATAAAAGAAAATGCAAAAACAATAAAAAATTACCTTCTTTCACCGACACCTAATTTTATAGGAATAGGTGAAATGTTGCACCAGTCATGGCTGGCAAAAAGAAAAATCTCAAAAAATATCAGCAATGAAAAAATAGATAATTTGTATGAAACAGGGATGCATTGCGGTTCTTATGGTGGAAAATTGCTCGGTTCTGGCGGAGGAGGATATTTGCTTTTCTTTCACCCCCCAGAGAGAAAAAATAATCTGGAGAAATCCCTAAGAGATAATGGGGGAGAAACCCTTAATTTTAATTTTGAAGATCAAGGGGCAAAAATATGGGATGTAAAAAATAGATTATTTTTTTAATATTCCGGACATATCCTCTCTAATTTTCACTAAATCTTCTGAAGTCAATTCATCTGTTCTTACACTGCATGAATATTCTCCTGGTTTTCCCTTAGCAACAGATCTTTGAGAAGAAAAATCAACATCATTGAAATATAATCCATTCCATTCTCTTCCATAGCCATTATATTTTTCAGAAGGTTTAGAGCCATCATAGATTATTGATCCGGGATAAGGCGTCATAATTGTAACATCAAAATTAGTCGGCCTTACCTGTTTTAACCAGTTTATTGTTTTTTCAATATCTTTATATGTTTCAGACGGATGCCCTATTATTGTAAATGCTTTATAGGTTAAACCTGCCCCCATAATCATATCTGCAGCCTTAGCATTTATCTCGGGTGTTGTTCTTTTATTTATAATCTTTAATATGCTTTCAGACCCGCTTTCAACACCAGAACATAATTCCACAAATCCAGAGTTTACCAATGCTTCAAGTGTTTCTGGATGCTTTACCAATAAATCTGAACAAATAAAACCTCTGTGCTGATAATTGCGGTTTTTTAATAATTTTGAAAGATTAATAAGCCTTTTAGGATTTACATTTAATTCATCATCATACCACATAAAAGATTCAAATCCAAAATTTTCATTCAAATAGTCTAATTCTTCAAGTATTTTTTCAGGAGTTTTGCTTCTTGGCATTTTATACATTTCTATGTCCCTACCACTGCAAAAAACGCATCTGAAAGGGCATCCTCTTTGAGTAACAATTGTAGTTGTTGGTTTGCCCTTTAATGAATATTTATATGAATGTATATCCAATAAATTTCTATCTGGTATTGGTTTTTCGTTTATATTCTTAATTAATTTTTGAACATTCCAACCTATTTGCAAATTAGAAAAATCAATTTCATCCCCCTCGCCAACAATAATATGATCAAACTCCATTAAGGGTTTAATATTTACATCTTCTGTTTTCCCATGATTTATTAAAGAATAAATTGCAGAAGGATGCGCTCCCCCAATAATTGTTTTGACTTCGGGCATTTTTTTCTTTAATTCTTTATGCAGTTTATAAGCGTCCATAAATTGAGGGGTTGTTGATGAAAAACCGACATATGTTTCATCATGAATATTATCAAACATATCTTCAATCGGGTCTTCACTACCGCATAAATCTATAATCCTTGCATTATATCCTCTTTCCCTTAATGAAGTGGTTAATTGCAACAAACCCGAATTTGGAAAAACCTTATCGCTTATTAAAAAAGGGGAAGGCAAATTAATCAACGCTATTTTTTCCATAAAAAAGAAAACCAAAACACAATTTAAAAATATATTTGTAATTAAAATTGCATATTAAATAAATGGGTTTATTTTTTTTAAAAGTCTATTAAAACTTTTCTTTATAAAAAATCTTGCATAAACTCTACTATACTTATTATATATTTTAATTTTTTGTTTTGGCAAGACTCCAAGAGAAGAATATCTTTGTGTTGGTATTGAAGGGTCAATCTCCTTTGTATGCGTTGCATCTTTTCCTAGACCGATGTTAGTGACAAGGTTATATTTAGGTACAATACAAACACCGTTTCTCATCCCGCAGATTACTGCCCATTGATAATCAGAAGTTTGTATTTTTCCTTCATAAACTTTTTGAATTAATATTTGAGATTTTAAAGCCAGAAATAACCCTTCTCTCTTCCATTGATGGAAAAAAAATCTAAATCTTACATTTGGCCAAATTTTTAATTTTAAATCCTGATGCTTCCATGCTCTTTTCCATGTTGCCCACCCCCAAAAATTAAATGCAGTATCTGAAAAAAAATAATTATCCTTAATATTTGTTATTCCTTCTGTATTTGTCCCGGAAACATGCATAACCCTATCTTCATTTTTATAAAGTTTTAGCATTTGGCTGCAATAATCAAAAAAAGCTTCACTTGCAAGAACATCATCTTCAATTATAATTCCATATTCCTCGTCTTTAAAGAGCATTTCCATGGCACCATTAAATGCTTTTTCAATTCCTTGATTTTCATCATGAAAAATTTTTTTGACCTTGCAAGCCCAATCAATCTTCGAGACAATTTTTTTTACTTCTTCCACCTTTTTTCTTTCATCTTCGTTTCTTGGACCATCCACTGAAATATAAAGTTTTTTTGGCCTTGCTTTTCTAATTTCTTCAAATGTTTTTTTAACTGTCCATGGCCTGTTGAATGCAACAAATAAAACAGGCACATCTAATTGTTTTTTTATAACTTTCATTTTATTTGGAAAATATGAAAAAGATTTATATATTTATCTGTAATTCCTAAACCAAATAAAATGAGAATAATTATTTACGGAGCAGGAGGTCATGGGAAGGTTGTTTATGATGCTTTAATTGCAGAAGGAAAAAACGAAGTTATTGGATTTATAGATGACTTAAAAAAGAAAGGAGAAAAAATTTTTGACAAAAAAATTTTAGGCGGAAAAAAAGATTTAGAATATTTGATAAAGAACAGAAAAATAGATGGAATAATTGCAGCTTTTGCAGACATTAAAAAAGGCAACCAATTAAGAGAGGAAATTTATAATTATTCTGAAAAGATGGGCTTAAAAATTGCAGGAGTAATTCATCCAAGGTCAATTATTTCAAGATATGCCGAAATAAACTCAACAGCCCAGATATTTGCAGGAGCAATTATTTCTGCGGGAAGTAAAATTGGAAAAGGGACTATAATAAATCATAATTCGGTGGTTGACCATGATTGCAGCGTCGGAAATTATGTTCATATTGCTCCAAACGCAACTCTATGTGGTTCTGTTTCTGCAAAGAATTATTCTTATATAGGTGCTGGTTCAGTTATAAAAGAAAAAATAAAAATTGGAAAAAATTCGATTGTTGGCATGGGCGCGGCAGTAATTGAAAATGTTTCAGATAATTTTATTGTTATGGGCATTCCTGCAAAACCCAGAAATTAATCTACTTTTTAGAAAAAAATTCAAGCCCTTCTTTTAAATTCTTCACAATATAATCTATGTCCTCTTCTTTAAGATTTGAATAAAAAGGGAGAGCTAATGTTTTTTTTGAAAATTCTTCTGCATTTGGAAATTCGCCGCCCCTGAATCCAAAATGCTCTTTGTAAAATGGCTGAGTATGAATGCATGGAAAATATGCTCTCGAAGAGATTCCTCTTTCTTTAAGATATTCTATCAAATCATCTCTTATTTTTGCATTGACATGAACAAAAAAGATATACCAACTAATTTTTATATTCGAAAATTTTGGAGGAAGTCTTATTCCCGGAATGCCTGTTAATTTATCCATATACATGCTTGCAACTTTTTCTCTTTTTTCAAGAATTTCATCAATCCTCTGCATTTGAGCACAACCCAGTGCACAATTAAGTTCATTTATCCAGTAATTATAGCCAACTCTCTCTATTATAGACCACCCATGGTCTGCACTTCCGTGATGCCTTAAACTGCGGCAAAGCTTTGCAAGTTTTTCATTTGAAGTCACAATCATACCTCCTTCGCCTGTGGTTATTTGTTTGTTTGGAAAAAATGCAAAAGTTGCAATATCTGCTTTTTTTCCAACTCTTTCTCCGTTGTATTCTGAACCGATTGCTTCACAGGAATCTTCTATAACATAAAGATTATGTTTTTTTGCAATTTTCATTATTTCATCCATATCGCAAGGATAACCAAAATAATCAACTGCGAGTATTGCTTTTGTTTTTGGCGTTATTTTTTCTTCGATAAAATCAGGATTAATATTTCCTGTTTGAGTATCAACATCAGAAAAGACAGGTGTCACCCCTTCCATCATTAAACAACTGGTGGATGCAATAAAACTAAGAGGCGTAGTTATAACTTCATCACCTTTTTTTAATCCCAGTGCCTTAACTGCAAGATGAAGCGCGCTTGTTCCACTATTTACTGCAATAGAATACGGAACCCCGACATAAGAAGCGATTCTTTCCTCAAATTCCTTTAATTCAGGACCTCTGCTAATTGTCGGACTTTTCAAAACATTTACCACTCGTTCAATCTCCAAATTAGTTATATCCTGTGAAGAAAGGGGTATTTCTTTTTTTTCTTCCATAACCAATTGAATTTCATTTATTTTAAAAATCTTATGCTGAAAACTATTATATGTTAATATATCCAAATATTTAAAAAAGAATTCTGTTTTGTTTTTCAATGAAGAATAATAGCATAATCAAAGAAGATTTAAAAAATATTTGCGACTCAATTTCTGATATTTCTCAAAATTTTAGTGGAAAAACTATTCTAATTAGCGGAGGAGCAGGATTCTTGGGAAAATACATTGTTTATGCACTGCAATATCTTAATGAAAATAAATTAACAAAACCATGCAAAATAATTGTAATGGATAATTATATTGTTGGCACAAGAGGTATTTTCGATGAAGATCCAAACCTGCAAGTTATTGAGCAGGACATTACAAAACTATTTAAAGTAGAAGAAAAAGTGGATTATATTCTTCATGCTGCAAGCATTGCTTCCCCTGTGTTTTATACTAATTATCCCATTGAAACTATTGATGCAGGAGTTTATGGAACAAAAAACCTGCTTGAGCTTGCTAAAGAAAAAAACATAAAGAGTTTTGTATTTTTTAGTTCAAGCGAAGTATATGGTGACCCTCCATCAGAAAAGATTCCTACATCAGAGACATACAATGGCAATGTTTCATTTACTGGCCCCCGAGCCCATTATGATGAACCAAAGAGGATTGGTGAAACTATTTGCTTGACTTATGGAAAAGTGCATAACATTCCAGTAAAAATTGTAAGACCATTTAATGTATATGGTCCGGGAATGAGATTAGATGATGGAAGAGGCATAACTAATTTTGTTGTGCAAGGATATAAAAATTCAAAGATTTTTGTGTATGGAAACGGAAGAAATACCCGAACATGGTGCTATATAAGCGATGCAATCATAGGAATTTTTAAAGTTCTCCTTTCAGACAAACAGGGAGAGGCATATAATGTTGGAACAGACAGGGGAGAAATAGAAATGGCTGATTTAGCTGAATTAACTTCAAGTTTGATGGAAAATAATCCTGAAATTGTCTTCATGGAGAGTCCTCTTAATGTTTACAAAGATGCTGATGTAAACCGAAGATGCGCAAATATAAACAAAATCCGATCACAACTGAAATTTGACCCCAAAGTCAGCTTAGTTAGAGGACTGAGAAGATTTATTCTTTGGGTCGGAGAAGAATTAAAAAGACAAAATTCACTTGCATCTGATTAAAACAAAAGTTTTAAAGCGGATAGTCATTCTATGAACAATGGATAAAATTCGGGGCAATTACCAGGGGCATGGATATAAAAAAGAAGTTTTTTTGAGGGTCCCAAAAAAATCGAAAGTCCTCGAAGTGGGTTGTAATTTCGGGGAGCTCGGGAAAGCCCTTATTTCTAAAAAAGATTGCATTGTTTATGGTATTGATTTTTACAAACCTTCAGTTAAAATTGCAAAGAAAAATTTAACTTTGGCAAAAGAATTTGATCTTGAAAAATATACCCTCCCATTTAAGGAAAAATTTGATTTAATTATATTTGAAGATGTTCTTGAACATATAAGGTATCCGGAAACAATCCTGAAATTATTTAAAAAAATGCTTAACCCAAATGGCAAAATAATTGTCTCTGTTCCAAACATTGCAAATATAAAGGTGCGATTTAATTTATTATTTGGGAACTGGGATTACAAAGAGTCTGGAATTTTAGACAATAGCCACTTTAGATTTTTTACAAAAAAGACTTCAAAATCCCTATTAGAAAATGCTGGTTATTCTGCAAATATAACAGATTTTACCCCGGGTTTTAGTTTTATTTTCTTTAGATTTTATCCTTTATTAAAAAAAATAAGAAAGATTCTTTGTTCAATAAATATTTCTCTATTTGCCGAACAATTTATTCTCGAAGGAAGGGCAAAATGAAAATTAAAAAACCATTAATTAACATAATTATCCTAAATTGGAATGGTTATGATGACACCATAGAATGTATTGATTCAATTAAAAAAATAAATTACCATAACTGGAGAATTACAATTATAGACAACAATTCTACGGACAATTCAGGAATAAAATTATATAAAAAATATGAAAAAAATCCAAAAATAAAAATAATATTAAATGCAAAAAATTCAGGTTTTTCTGGAGGCAATAATCTCGGAATGAAAAGAGACCTGTTTAATGCAGATTACTTTCTTCTTCTAAATAATGATACAATCGTTGAGAAAAATTTCCTTGATTGGTTGATTAAAGATAAAAAAAAATTAATTGCCCCTGCAATATATGACTATTTTTCACGAAATGAATTGAGCAAAAATGACTTCCCAGGGAAATTTAATTTTATAATGGGGGGCGGAATGGGGCATCCAGTTAAAGAATCTACTCTTCAAAGAATTGACTATGCATCTGGATGCTGCTGGCTCATAAAAAAAAGCATATTCAAAAAGACAGGGGGGTTTAATGAAAAGTATTTTGCATATAATGAAGAAATTGAGTGGGCTTATAGATTAAATAAAGAAGGATGCGAGTTTTATCTGAATCCTAAAGCAATAGTTTGGCACAAAGGGGCAAGAACCTCTCAAAAAATATCCGGATTTAAAACAAAATATCTTAATAGAAATATCATTTGGTTTGAGCGGAAATATGCGGATAAATTCCAGTATCTTCTCTTTTTGCTGTATTTTTTCACATATAAAGTACCAAAAACCTTATTTAAAATTATTTCTTCAAGGAGAGATATTAAAAAAAATATGCTATCAGCCTATCTGGGAATAAAAGAAGGGCTATTCCATAAAATAAAAAACAAATTAAAATGTGCGGAATAAACGGATTTAATTTTATTGACAGAGAAATTTTGAAAGAAATGAATGATTCCTTAAAACATAGGGGTCCTGATGCTGAGGGCTTTTTTGAAGATAAAAAAAACCAAATTTCCCTCGGACACAGAAGATTATCAATAATTGATTTGTCCACGTCGGGAAATCAGCCGATGAGATATTCCCATGGTGGAAAAAAAGCAGTTATTGTTTTTAACGGAGAGATTTATAATTTTCTTGAAATAAGAAAAGAGCTTGAAAATAAAGGATATAAATTCAAATCAAATTCAGACACCGAAGTGATTTTGGCTTCGTATTTAGAATGGGGGAAAAATTGCGTTAAAAGATTTAATGGAATGTGGGCTTTTTGTATTTATGATTTACAGAAAAAAGTTTTATTTTTATCTAGAGACAGGGTCGGCAAAAAACCAATTTACTATTTTTACGAGGGTAGAAAACTTATTTTTTCCTCGGAAATAAAGGGCATATTAAAGCATAAAATAAAATCTGAGATAAATTCTGATGCAGTTGACTTGTATTTCGCTTTAGGATTTATTCCAAGCCCGTATTCAATTTACAGAAATATCTTCAAAGTTGAACAAAGACAGTCAATAATATTTGATCTGAAAACGAAAAAGTTAGAAAAAGAATTTTATTATGAATGGCCGGAATATTCTCCCAGCCATAATAAAAAAAAGTTGAATGAAGATTTTTTAAAATTAATGGAAGACTCAACTAAAAAAAGAATGATTTCTGATGTTCCATTGGGCACTTTTTTATCCGGAGGTTTGGACAGTTCCACAGTTGTAAATTTTGCAAAGAAGTTTAACCCAAAAATAAATACCTATTCAATAGGTTTTGAAGGAAAGTATGACGAAACCCCAAATATAAAAATACTTGTTGATAGATTTAAAACAGGGCACCACCACAAATATTACTCTGAAAAAAATTTTCACGAAGAGATCAAAAATATTTTTTATTATTATGACGAACCTTTTTCAGACCCCTCAATGTTTCCGACGATGATTTTATCTAAATTCGCTCGGGAAGGATTGACTGTTTCCTTAAGCGGAGACGGAGGAGATGAAAATTTTGGGGGGTACCCGCGATATAAAATTGCAAAGCAGCTTGAATTTTTAAGAAATATTCCCGCAGGGTTGAGAAAATTATTTTTAAAAATTCCTTTAACTTACAAAATGAAAGAAGGTTTGAAATTGAGTCTAATGTCAAAAGAAAAATTTTATTCCGAAGCAAGAAGCGATTTTTACAAACCAAATATTGTGAAGAAATTATTTGAAGAAAAATTAAAATCCGCATTGAAAAAGACACAAGGAAATCTTGTTGAAGCGATAAGGAGGATGGACATAGAATTTTATACTTTGCCTGACAATTTCCTGACAAAAGTTGACCGAGCTTCAATGGCAAATTCTCTTGAAGTCAGATGCCCTTTTTTGGATTACAGAATTTTGGAATATTCGATGAAAATTCCTTCCAAGTTCAAGGCAAATTTGTTTAAAGATAAAATTTTATTCAGAGAAATAATAAAAAAATTCCTTCCGAGAAAAATAATAAATCAAAAGAAAAGAGGATTTAACCCTCCTATAAACAAATGGATTTCAAAAAAAGAATACAAAGAAAATTTGAAAAAAATTCTTGACGAATTGGAAAGAGATAGAATTTTGTCAAAAAAATGGGTTGATTTTTACAGAAAAAAAATAATAAACAAAAATTCGCTGGTTGAAAATAATTACAAGATAAGATTGCTTTTATTTTACGAGTGGTATAAACTTTGGATTAAGAGGATTCAATGATTTTGATAAATTTTTTCCTATAATTATTCAGTTCGTAATTCTTAATAAATTTTTTTCTTCCTTCTTTCCCGAATTTTTCTCTTATTTTATTATCCTGGAACAAAATGATTTTTTCTGAAATTTCTTTTGGAGAATTTTCTTTTAAAACAAAACCGGTCTTACCGTCGTCAATTATTGACGGAATTGTTGCAATCCCATTTGCAATGACAGGGAGTCCAAACATCATTCCTTCAAGGATGACTCTTCCAAAAGTTTCAAGAGGGTATTCAGTCGGAAAAACAAGAACATCTGAACCCATCAAAATTTTGTTCTTTTCGGATCCTGTTTTTTTTCCCAAATAAAATACATTATTTTCAAGATTATTTTTATTTACAAAATTAAAGAAAAACCGTTTTTCTTTTTGCCCCGGAAATTCACCGACGAAATTGCATTTAAAATCAAAATTTCTATTTTTTAAAATTCTGCAAGACTCAAGTAGCTTAGGCCACCCCTTAGAAAAATCCAGATTAGATAAAAATAAAATATTAAGAGAATTTCTTTTTTTTCTTTCTGAAATAATTTTTTTAAATTCCTCTTCGGAGATTTCGTTTTTTATTGCATTTGGCAGTATGAAAATGTTTTTTTCAGGAATTATTTCGTGGATGTCCGGAACGAGTTCTTTTCCGAGAACGATTACTTTTTGATAATTAAGCATATTTGTAAATCTTTTTCTAAAGGAAACGTTATTCCAATCTTTATTCAAAACTCTGCTTCTGATATGAAAGATTATTTTTCCTAAATAATATTTTCTAATTTGCTTCCAGAATAGATAATCTCTTATAAATCCTAAAGAGGAGGTTGCGGGAACAAAATAAACTAAATCCAGCTTGGACTCTTTTATTGATTGCGCGATTTTTTTCCTCACCTCAAAAAAACCTTTGATTTTTGCGAAGTTCAAATGACCTATATCCCGCATTTCTTTTGAGAAGTTTAATCTGATGTTTTTAACCTCAAATTTTTTTGAATTATTTAAAATATCAAGACATATTTCGCTTGACATTGCGCTTCCATAATGCGGAGGAGGCAACGGGCTTAAAAATAAAATTTTTTTCATTTCTTCAACCTCACGATATAGGGCAAATAAAACTGCCCGACAAAACTCCTTATAACTTTCGGGAAAGTGTGCCTGAAATCTGTGAATGTCCTATAAAGCCATTCTATCCCGAGATTTTCATAAATCTTCGGCGCTTTCATTTTCTTATCTTTTATATAATCAAATGCTGCTCCGACATTAAATATCACTCCTTTTTGAATCTTCTCAATAATATCGTTGGACAAGATTTCCTGTTTTGGATTTCCTATCCCCACCCAAATGTAATCTGGTTTTATCAAATTTATTTTGTTTACTAATTCAAAATCATTATATTTTTTTTCTTTTATCATTGGAATCTCATAATAAAAAATGTTCTTGGAATTGAGACCAGGAAATTTTTTCTTGAGTTTTGAAAGAGAATTGCTATCAAGCCCCACGAAAAGATGTTTTTTATTTTTGTTTAGGTCTTTATCATTTAGAAAATCAAACGTAAAGTTGGGCCCCTTATTCCTGTTCACTTTTACAAAATTTGTTGTGGACAAAAAAAGCGACACGGTGAAACCGTCGGGAAAATTAATATTTTCTTTTCTGACAATACTTTCGCGAAATCTGCGGTTTTTTTTAAAAAGATAAATGCTGTTGGCATTCACGAAATTAAAAATCTGCTTTGATTTGTACTTCCCGTTAATTAAATCATTTTTTATTTGGTGAAACGATTTATTTTCAATGTACAATTTTTCCATGCTTCTCACAGATAAAACGAATATAAAAAGATTTATTTATTTCTGAACAAAATGAGTCCACCCAAATAAGCAAATCTGCTTATAATTGTTGCAAATACCGCGCCCAGTACCGCCTGCATCATCCCCGGAGGTCCGAAAAATCCGTGATTTAATCCAAATTTTATCCCGAAGAAATTAAGCGCTATATTCATGACCGTAGATATGACTATTATCCATGCCAAAACTTTCGTTTTTTTCTGAGAAGTCAAATACGTTGAATACAGTGCCATGATCGGAAGAATTAAAATTAAAATTGAAAACCATCTTAGTACGGGGACGGCCTGCAAATATTCTGCACCATATGCGATTTTTACAGCCCACCATGCAACAAAATATGTGAATACCGCTCCTGCCAGAGAGATTAAGAAAACGATATTTCGTGATTTTTTGAATAATGACTGAAGCGATTTTCCCCGTAAACTTGAAAAAAGTGGAAAAACTGCCGTCGATACAAAACTAATTATTGCTATTCCTGAACCGACAAGACTAAGTGCTGCACCATAGTAAGCGATGTATTCTTCTGAAACAAAACGGCCCAGCATCAAGGTATCAATATAACCAAAGAAAACCCCGGAAAGAACTGTTGCAACAAGAGGAAAAATAAATTTTTTGATGCCCGATATTTCGGATGCACTAAAATCTGCCGCCTTGGATTTTAGAAAATCCATTTTCTTTTTTGCAAATACAAGAAGCAAAAGCAGAGAAACGGAATAGCAAAAAATAAGCAAAAGTATAATTGCGGATGCGAGAAACTTGTCGGCTAGACTTGTTTTCAACAAAACAAAAATCCCCAGAGGCAAAACCACTAATCTTAATGCCTGAAACGCGACTTCTTTTATAAGCGGGATTTTAAAATTATTATTTGTGCGGAATAATTGCTCCATGAAAGAGATTACGCTAATTGCAGGAATATACAATGCTCCGGCAAGGAGAGCATAAAATAAAGGCTTTTGGTAATAATTTGCGATATAATAACTTGAAGCGAGCAACACAAGCGATGAAATCACCGTGAGATAAATTTTCCACTTGAAGAGTATATTGAAATAAGATTTTGCTTTCTCCGGTTCGCCTTTTCCAAGGGAGTTTGATACAAATGTAAGGACGGCTGTATTTATGCCAAAATCAGAAAAAGCTGAAAATAAAAGTATCGTCGCCAAAGCCAGAGAATATAAACCGAATAATTCCGGCATCAATAATCTTGCAATAATTATTGTAAAAATCAGAGAACCAATTTTCATTATTATATTTGTTGCAAGTTGGTAGGAAGAATTTTTTATCGCCTGACCCGAATCACCTGAAAAGTTTTTTTTCCTGAACTTATTAAATATTCTTTTAAAATCATTTTCCTCCCTGGTTATGAAATTATCCATGGAAACTAAAGAAAAAAATTGTTTTTATATTATTCTATTTCTTTTAATTTCTTAAATTTAAAAAAATCATAAATAATAAAAATTTTATCTATTCTTTTCTTTTTATAAATCAGATACGCAAAATCTAAAATTAAATGGAATGAAAAACCGAATAAAATAAAAAAGAAAATTTTATTTATAAAAGTCCCGAGCAGAGACAAAACCAAAACCGGTTCAATGCCGTGCAAAAAATAAAATCCGGAATAATATTTTTTTCTTTCCTCTCTCGGAATTTTTTCCATTTTTAATTTTTTGTCAAAAAAATATTTTACCGATTTTTTTGGGTTGAAATTCCTCTTTTTCAAAATATAGTAAATATAGTGGTCAATGTCAATTAAAAAACTGGATAGAAAAATTACTCCTGCATAAAAAAAACTTACTTTAGGAAATATCAAAAATATTGCAGAAGAAAAAATAAATCCCAGGAGGATGTGGTATTTCGGGAGCATTTTAGTCCTTCTGAATTCTCTTTATAATCTCGCCGAATGCAGGTCTTGTTATTAAAATTCCTAGAGTTAAACCGATTATTGTCGTCGAGGCAAATCCTTTTAGCAATCCTCCTCCGGCAAGATAAAGAGGAATCATCGCCGCGACTAAGGTGAGGTAAGCACCCATTATAACAGTGAAAGCATTTTTTATCCTTGCCTTTAAACTCATGTGAACTTCACGTTTTGTTTCATCCAAAATAACAATCTGATCATTAACTCCCGTACCTATTGCTGCGAGAATACCTGCAATCGCCGCCAAATCAAGATTTATATCAAGAAGGGCCGCAACACCGAGGGTGATTATGATTTCAGAGATACCCATGCTCAAAACAGCGACGGATTGTTTGAATTTTTTGTATTTAATGAATATAACTATCGCAACACTTACCAATGCAACTAATCCTGCAATGAATATTGCCGTAACAAATTTCCCTCCTAAATTTGGGGAAATAACGTCCAGCTTCAATACTTCTAATTCATAAGGGAAACTTCCCGTAATAAGAACTGTCTGAAGTTTGTGCATTTGAGATTCTGCAGCGTCATATGCATCTTCCTGAGTTTCGCCGGATCCTGAACCTGAAATTGATATTTGAGTTGCGACCTGTCCCTTAAGGTCTTCACTTATCAACAAAGTGTCGACGAGCTGGTCATCCAAATATAAATCAAGAGGTTTTGAGAGATAACCCGGATTTGAGGAGTTCACAGAAATTCCGTTGGTGATGTCCGCATGTCTTTTAGCTGCTTCTTCGCTCAAATAAATTGAGAATTTAAAATTGCAAAAATATCCGGAAGAACTTTGCTGACAGGTTTCTATGTAAGCGCATGTTGCATCATTTCTGCATACCGAAGCAATATCTTTATTTCCTCCGACGAAAACCGTTTCGTTTCCGATTTTGGCTTCAAATTTACCCTGGCTTTCAATCATGTCCTTCAAATCTTCAGGCGTTGCTCCGGCGATTTCCATTCGGACATAATTATTTCCTGAGAGGTCGGAAAACGGAGAAACTTTTATATCTTTTAAACCATAATTATTTACTCTGTTTGCAATTACATCCGCCAAATCTGATGCTTCCTGCGACGTCAATTCAACACCTTCGGCACGAATTATTGCTCTTGCCCCGCCAGATAAATCTAATCCGGTTTTTATACTCGTCTTCGGTAATTTTGAAACAGTTATGTCGGGAGCATTCTTCGAGAATAGAATTATTTCTGAATCCTTTGTTGTGACTATTGTTTTTACATCTTTTTCCGACGGGAACTTGCTTTGAATATAAGATGAATAATCCTGAGCATTTTCTATTTTTTGATTATCTATTCCGATAATAATTTGCCCTGCTCTCAATCCTGTTTCAAATGCGGTTGAATTTGGACCCACGCTTGTTACTAAAACACCTTTTTGAAATAATGTGAATCCGTTTGGAGATATAAACACGGACAACAAAGCAAGAACCAGCACTATCAAATACAACCAAATTTTAAATCCGAGTTTTTTCATTTTGCTTTTTCATTACGCAGAACATACCGTTTAATTATTGAAACATTTGTTATCCAAGTATTGATTAAGTCAAAGGACAATCCGATTGAAATTATTAAAAAAATCTGAGTCAGCACTGCTGAAAAAGATTTTACGACGAAGAGTGCCGCGACGACGGCTAGCAAAGATACCAAAGTCATTGTTATTCCGGTTTTAAATGCACCATAAATTTTCTCATTTAAATTTCCGTCGTGTCTTTTCAAAACCCTGTTTGTAAGCAGAATATCTGTATCTACTGAATAACCAATAAGCATGAGGACTGCAATTATCCCGCCGGTTGAAACTTTAACGCCCAATAAATTTATTGCCGTAACAGTCATAATAATGTTGATAAAAACGCACGCGATGACTGTGATTGAAGGTGTAAAATTTTTGAATAAAATAAAAACCACGACGGCCATAAGCGCAAATGCGAGTAGAACTGCTCTAATTAATTGTTTATAAAAATCAGATGTGAAAGAGGACTCAGAAAATTCAAAACTACTATTATCTTCGGTGAGGGGGTACCCAAAATAATCTTCTAAAATATTTCTTGTTGAATCTCCGTCCAAGGTTGTTTCAATAATTACGGCTATCTGCTCTCCCGTCACTAAATCGGAAACCTCCCTGATGTTTAAATCGGGAAGTTTGTTGCCGAGATCCTGATTTAGAATATCTATATCCTGTTTTTCATAAATTGTTACGGAAGTCCCGCCAAGAAGAGAAATATCTTTGTGAATGATATCTCCGGTTTGTGAATAAAAAATTATAAGATAAATTACAGAAAACAAAATAATTAATCCGGGGATTATCAATAATTTTTTATAATGTCTGTCGTGCCAATTCTTTTTTGTATTTTCCTGTGTTTGATTTTCTTCCATTTTTTAATCTGTCCTATGCGCGGACGGGGATTCGTGCTGAAAACATCTCTTCGAGATTTTCACGTCGTTCGCCGATGCGTCGTCGAACAAAACAAGTTCGAATCCGTCCATGCGCGGACGGGGATTCGAACCCCGGTCATCTGGTTGGAAGCCAGAGATTCTAACCACTGAACTATCCACGCTTTAACAAAGATAATAAAATCGGTTTTAAAGGTTTTTGCTTTTCGGGAGAATGTTTATTAAGATAAAAAAATTAACTTTTCGATGAAAAAAGGGCTGAAATTTTTTTTGCTTGTTTTTGGTTTGTGTGCTGTGATGGGATTTATTACACTTATGGAAGTGATTGATTTTGACTTGTTCAGCAAAGTTTTTCTTTTTATAAAAAGTCCGTCGTCGTGGTTTGTTGGTCTTAGCCTGGCTTATGCAATTTCAAATTTTTTCCAGAAAAGAATAATAAGATTTTTTTCGAAAAAGAAAAATGTAGACGAGAAAACCAGCGAAGGCAATTTTGAAATTTTTTTGGTTACACTCATTTTGACCTCGCTTATGACTCCATTCATAAAACAACTCGCGGTTTATTTTTTCACGAATTTTTTTATTTATTTTCATGTCATAATGCTCCAATCGATGATAATACTTTATCTTTTTTTTAAACTTAAAAATAATTATGAAATATCCAGCAAATACTTTTTGACGTCGGAAGTTATCGCTTTGATATTTACTGCTATAATTCTTTACTTCGTTGCTTAATTGATTTTACGCGCTCGGAAGGATTTGAACCTTCGACTCCCTCCTTAGGACGGAGGTACTCTAATCCAGGCTGAGTTACGAGCGCAGATTTTCGTAGGCGATTTTCTCATCCATGCGGGAAACAGGATTCGAACCTGCGCAACTGAAAACATCTCTTCGAGATTTTCGTAGGCGATTTTCTCATCCATGCGGGAAACAGGATTCGAACCTGCGCAACTGAAAACATCTCTTCGAGATTTTCGTAGGCGATTTTCTCATCCATGCGGGAAACAGGATTCGAACCTGCGCAAGCACTGAGCTACGAGAGCCTTAATCTCGCCCGTTTGACCACTCCGGCATTCCCGCTTGTTTTTTAAAAAAATTGAGAGTATAAAAAAGTATATTTTTGGAACATCTAAATCTTTTTAAAACCGGAGTATTTTTACTTCTTATGGGAAACAGCGTTACTTTGAAAATGGCGGTGATTGCAGGCGCTTCAAAAGCACTGAAATTGAAAGCGGAAAATGTTCGTTGGACCGACGAGAAAGTTCTTCAAAAAATCAATCAGGAAGTCAGAGAAATTATCGGAAAACTTAATAAGGAAGAATAACAAAATTTAAATAGGCTCATTTTCTAAAAATTTCAAGACGGCCATAGTAGGGTGGCTACACCTGTTCCCTTTCCGAACACAGAAGTTAAGAATCCTACGTTGTTACCGGTACTGTCCGACAAGATGGGAAAGTTTCAAGCTGTCTTATTTTTATTTTTAGAAAGATAATTAAACTATTTTATACAAGATACCCTATGGATAAAGAGGTTTTGAGATTAATTTTTTCAATTCCAGGTTTAATCTTTGTTTTTCTTACAATGACTTTAGGTGTTCTAACGCTTAAAGGGAAAAGGATTTTAAATTATCATAAAATTTCTGCAGGAATTATTTTTTTGCTTATTTTAATTCCTGTTATATTAAATCCATAAAATGAATTATGAAAAAAAGATTTTCAAGATTATAAAATATCTTAGAACAAAAAACAAGGTTTTGATTTTATCTACTTCTAACCGTTGGGGAGATGAAAAACCAAAGAGTCTTTTTTTAGCTGAGAAAATTTTTAAAGAATTGGATAATGCAAAAATAATTGATATTTCTAAATTAAAAATTTACAAATGCGAAGGAAATGTTTCTTCTTCAAAAGGAAATATTTGCGGGGTTAAAGGGGCTTGCTTGAAAGATAAAAATAAAAACCCGTCGGGACTTCATTGTTGTTGGGCTTCAATAAATAATAAAGACGATGAACTTTGGAAAGTTACAAAAGAACTTTTTGAATCTGATTGTGTTTTGTTCTTTAGTTCTGTTCGTTGGGGGCAAACAAATTCAATCTATCAAAAACTTTTGGAGAGGTTGACATTCATTGAAAATAAAGCAACAACATTGAAGGGTGAAAATATCTTAGAGGATAAAGAAGCTGGACTAATTTTATTGGGGCATAATTGGAATGGACATAACGTTTTGAAAAACCAAAGAAATGCATTGAATTATTTTGGATTTAAAACTCCTAAAAAATTATTTTTAAATTGGCAATATACAGATAATTCTTATGATGAAAGTGCTGAAGGGTACAAAAAGGCAATTGAAAAATTTAAAGGAGATTTTGGAATTAAATGAATTTTTCTAAAACTTTGATATACTCTTTATTTATTCCTTCCAATCTAAATATCACAACTTTTTTGAAACCGATTTTTTGAATAAATTCCAAATCTTTCTCAAGGTTTTGCGGAGATAAAATTGGCTCATTTCCGAGAATGCCTGTTGCAATTGTCCCAAGAGAAATTGAATAATTTGATTTATTTTTAATCCTTCTCAAATTAACCATTATTTTTTGCGTTGACTCTTTGGACCGAACACTTGTATAGAACATAATGCTCTTTTCATTATCTACATTACAACTCAATCCGAGCAAAGCCCTTAACTCGCCATGGATATGAGAATATTCCGCCGTCGTTATTCTTTCTTTATTATTTTCAAGAAAATTTTTGATTAATTTTTTATTTTTTACAAAATGAAAAATATTTTTGAAATACATTTTCCATCTTTTTCTCAAAGGAAGTTCCAAATCAATCAGCAACGGATTTTTTATTTTATTTAATTCATCAAATAATTCTGTTAAATCTTCCGTGTTTGCAAAAGGTGAAATCCAATAAGAATTTTTTACAATGGGCCAGAAAGCGACTTCTAAATCTTTTTTATATTTCTTAGCAAGTTTTTCATATTTGCGAAGTTCTTTCAGGGATTTTGAAGCGATGAAAATTTTCGTCGGAAATTTTATTAGTTTCAACTTTTTCAGATTCTGTTCAGAAGGAAATTCTTCGTAAAATTCTATCTTCATTAAATTAATAATTTTTAGAACTAATTAAAATTAACTCTTCTTAAATTTAGAAACAATTTCAATCGTATCTGTCTGTCCGAGGAAAACACTTCTGCAGCACATTCTCTCAACACCTAATTCGTCAAGAACCTTCTTTTTGTTTTCACCTTCGTCAGTTCTTTTCTTGAATTCTTCCCACAAATGACCTATGGGCTTGCCACACGAAAAACATCTTACCGGAATTATCATAATATTAGTGCTTGAAGATAGTTTTTAAAGTTTTTGATGAATAACCGAAAAATATTAATTCCGTATACAAATCTTTAAAAACTATTTCAAATTAAATCAAAATATCCAAAAGAGGAAACAAGATGAGATGCGTTTATTGTAAGTCTGAAATACATGACAACAGATCCATGGAAATTTGTGATAGATGTGGGGTTAATGTATGGGGTGCAAAAATGTTCAGTGCAATCCGCCAGGCCACAGATGAAGCAAGAGATAACAACGATTTATGCAGGACAAATATGAATCCTGAAGAGGTTCCGAACGTCGGCAAATCATGATATAGATAGTTTTTTAAAGCGCATATTTCTGAATAATTTATGGTAAATAAGAAGCCGATAAGGGAACGCGGAAAAATTCAACTGAACAAATATTTCCAGAAATTCAGCGACGGGGAGAATGTTACAGTTGTCAGAGAAAGATCGCAAAAAATTAATTTTCCGACAAGAATTCAAGGAAGAACCGGCGTAATTGAAGGAAAACAGGGACGGAATTATTTTGTAAAAATTGAAAAAGAAAAAAAGAAATTTCTCATAGCGCCTATACATTTAAAAAAAATAAAAACTTCAGAATAAAATGATAATTAGTACAACCGAATTAAGTATGGCAGAAGCCGTAGAATACGTCGACAAAAAGGACGAACAGGGAGCGAAAGCAATTGCGTTTATAAAAAAATTTACGGATACGGATGTTAAAAATGCAAAAGATATGAGGAAAAAACTCCGTGAGTTGAATATGATAAAACTTAACGAACAAAATATTACAAAAATTATTGATATGCTTCCTGAAAATGCCGAGGAAATAAATAAAATACTCTTGAGCGCAAATTTGGACGAAGATGAAACAAAAAAAATCATTGACATTGTTAAACAATTCAAATAAAAAAAATGGCACGCGAAGAAAATGCAATAATACTAGAATACTTGCCGAACGGTTATCCGTTGTCGAAAAAAATGCTCCCTATAGCGCAAGCTATTGGTGAAAATAATTTAATACTTCTTGAATTGATTCCGAGAAAAGGCATTCAGTTGAATTTGGGCGAAGTTGTTTACATCGGCGAAGGAAAAAGGGACAAAATTTATTATATAAAAGGAAGATTGCACCGCGAGAAATTGACAGAGACCGCAAAAAAACAATTAGAAGAATTTATAAAGGATATTGTTAAAAAAAGAGAGAAAGAATTCGTGAATTTTTTCAATAAAGCTGATGCAATAAACAAGAGAACTCATCAGATTGAACTGATTCCGGGCATGGGAAAAAAACATATGCAGGAAATACTTAAGCAAAGGAAAGAAAAAGAATTTGAGTCGTTTGAAGACATGAAAAGCAGAATTCCGAATCTTCCAGACCCTGAAAAAGCCGTCGAGAAAAGAATTTTTCAGGAATTAACAAACCTCGAACGACAAAATTTATTTTGCGTAAATTAAAATGGAACAAAAACAAACACAACAGAAAAGCACAGAAAGAGTAGTCAGAATTCTGTCAAAAGATATAGAAGGAAAAACAACATTATATTCGGGGCTGACAAAAATAAAAGGAGTCTCGTGGGGGCTTTCAAATGCAGTTTGCCACATACTGAAAATAGACAAAACAAAAAAAATAGGAGAATTGTCTCCGGAAGAAATAAAAAAAATTGAAGAATTTATTAAAAATCCGGACGTTCCGATTTTTTTGATGAACAGAAGAGGGGATTTGGAAACGGGCGAGGACAAACATCTTCAGGGAACAAATCTTGAGTTGAGAAAAGATTTTGATATAAAAAGATTAAAACAAATAAGAAGTTACAGAGGATTAAGGCATAGTTTAGGACAACCGGTGAGAGGTCAGAGAACAAAGGCGCATTTCAGAACTAACAGAAGAAAAGGTTCGGGAATAAAGAGAAAAGCACAAAAAACTGAAAAACCTTATGAAGGAGGAAAAAAATAATTTTTTAAAATGAAAAGAAAACATAAAAATTATTCGCGACCGAAAAGACCTTTTGACAAAACAAGAATTGAAGAAGAAAAAGTTATAGTAAAAGAATACGGACTGAAAAATAAAAGAGAAATATGGAAAGCTGAAGCAAAAGTAAAACTTATAAGAGAAAGAGCAAAAAAAATGGTTTCGGCGAAAGAAGAAGACAGAAAAGAATTTTTTAAAAGATTAAATGAAATGGGAATAAAAGTAAACTCTATTGCTGACGTGCTTTCATTGACGAAGGAAGATTGGTTAAAGAGGAGATTACAAACTGTTGTCGTTAAAAAAGAACTCGCGAAAACTCCAAAAGAATCACGGCAAATGATAACACACAAAAAAATTTTGGTGGACGGAAAGGCAGTCAATATTCCGTCGTACATTGTTTCTGTTGAACTTGAAAATAAAATTTCTGTAAAACATACAAATCCTAAAACAAAAAAAATAGAAGGAGAACAAAATGCCTAAGAGTGAAACAAAAGAAATCACCGACGAGAAAATTGATATTTCTGAAGATGGAGAAGAAATACAAGCTGAAATCAGGGAAGAAAAAATTTTGAGGCCGAAGAAAGAAAAAGAAACGGAATCCATAGTTCACATTTATACTTCTTTTAATAACACAATTGTTCACGTTACGGATATGTCCGGAAGAACCATTGCAAAAGTTACGGGCGGAATGGTAACAAAACATTCGCGCCTTAAAGCTAATCCTACAATTGCTATGTTTATTGCAAAACGCGTCAGTGAAGCTATGAAAGAAAAAGGTATAAAATCAATTTATGTCAGAATAAGAGCTAAAACAGGAAATCCTACACCCGGACCGGGAGCAAATGCCGTCGTCAAAAGTTTAACAAAAGAAGGATTCAGGATACTCAATATATTAGACACAACAAGAATTCCGAGAGGCGGTCCTAAAAAGAAAGGAGGCAGAAGAGGAAGACGGCCTTAAGTAAACTTATTAAATTAAAAAAATAATAAAATAAAATGGAAAAAATAAATGAAAAAGAAAATAAAATTGTGTTCAGAGCGGAAATTGAAGACAGCCTTGCCAACGCAATAAGAAGGTCCATTTTCTTAATTCCCGTCGCTGCTGTCGATGAAGTTGAAATTTCAAAAAATGATTCGCCTTTGTACGACGAGACAATTGCGCACAGAATAGGGCTTATCCCTATAAAACACAGCGCAAAAAAAGAAGGTAAATTGAAATTGAAATCGGGCAGAGAAGGTTTTGTTTATTCAGGGGACATGGAAGGAGATGTGAAAGTTGTTTATGATAAAATTCCGATTACTCTTTTGAGCAAAGGACAGGAAATAGAATTAACAGCGACGACAAAATTAGGAAGAGCTGTTGAACACTCAAAGTATCTCCCGGGATTATTTGTTTACAGAATTGCTTCTGAATTGATAATTGATAAAGATGTTGCAGAAAAAGTTAAACAAATTGCACCGTATGCTGAAGTTAATGTTAAAGGAAATAAGGCGGTAATTTTGGATAATAAAGAAAGAGAGGTTGCTGATATTTGCGAGGGTATTTGCGATAAGGAAGGAAAGGAGATGGAAATTAAACCAACGAAAGAATTGGTTATAACTATTGAATCGTTCGGGCAGATTGGAGTTAAAGATATTTTTACAAAAGCAGTTGATGCTTTGAAGAATGAACTTAATGAGTTTTCTAAAAAGTTAAGCAAATAAGGTATTTCAGTTCAGAAATTTTGCAAAAAAAATATGTTTTCACGACGAGGAGTTTTTATGCCCATGTGATAGAGTAGTGATCTTGACCAAGAACAACATAATTTTGTTGTGCATTAATGCAATTCACAAAAATAATTGTGAATAAAGCAGAAAATAAAACCTTTGTTTTCATAACTTTAAATTTTAGAGATTAATATTATTTGATTATATGTTGTTTCGTTTTAAAACGAATTATTATTTTCGTAAGAAAAGAAAACCTCCGAAGAGGTTTTCGAAAGTTTTACATTGACTTTTAATTCCGGTTATTCTGAATCATTTTTACAAATCTTTCATAATCGGTTTCTCCGGCAGATTTCAGGTTGTTTTCAGTCGCAAATTTTAATGATGTTTTTGTTGCAGACCAGTGACCACAATTGGAAACAAACCCAGACAATTCAAGTTCAACATTATCACCGTCCATATAATCGCGTTTTTTATTTACCTCTCCGGTAAATTTGAAATTAATCGGGCTGGTGAAAAATTCAATTTTGAAATGATTCCAGTCAATTTCGGACATCGGTCCAAACTGGCTGTAACCGCTTCCGTCGGAAAAGGAAAAGTTTCCGTACAAATTTTCTCCGTTTTGTTCAACGTTCCGGAAGTGAAAATTAAAAGTTTGGTCGCTCAAAACAAAGCTTCCAGAAAAATCTCCTTCAAGAGGCAGAACGGAATCTTCCTTTTCACACGAAGTGAAAATAGCTGTTGAAAAAACAACCGCAATAATTGAAAATAAAACACGTGTTTTCATAATGTAAATTTTAATTGATTAATATTATTTGATTATATATTGACCTTGCTACAAATTAATTTGCGCAGGATGTGAATTTTCAAAGAAAAAACTCCTTCAAAAAAGAAGGAGTTTTGTAATTGACGAATGAGTATTTCTATTCATCTTCTTTTTCTTCTTCCGCTGCAGGAGATTGTTCTGCAATCTCTACGGGAATTTGTCCTAAAATAACTGTAGGGGAAATACCTTTTTCAGTTATGAGGATTTTGGTGTTATTCTCGAGAGACGCCTGAAGAACTTCCCATTGCTTTAAGATTTGGGAGTTTCCAGTGAAAGTTTTGTTAACAAGTTCAAAGGCTTTTGCTTTTCCCTGGGCTTCTAAGATTCTTGATTGTTTCTCCCCCTCTGCTATTTTGATAGCAGCCCTTCTTTCTCCATCTGCTTGTGTTTCAGCAGCAGTAGCAAAATCTCTTGCAGCGTCTTTTTCATTCTCTGCCTTAATCACTTTATTCATCGTCTCCTGAACATCACTTGGAGGGTTAATCTCCTTTAATTCAACACGAACAATGTTAACCCCCCAGTTTTCGGTTTCTCCATCCATTGTTTTGGCAAGTTTTTTGTTTAAATCATTCCGTTTGGAATTAACATCTCGGAACGGCATATCGCCAATCACATTTCTCGCGGTTGTCTGAGCTAATACAATAATTTGATCTTCCACATCATTTACATTGTATAGCGCATTCTTCAGGTTTTCTTCATCTCCTTTGATTTTATAAAAAACCACCAGGTCAACTTTAGCATTGAGATTATCTTTAGTGATAATCTCTTGAGGATCAACATTCGCCATTCTCTCGGTGACATTCATTTTAATCATTCTTTGAATAAACAAAAAGATAAAATGAATGCCCGGATTTGCAAACTTAGAGTATTTCCCTAAAGTTTCGATGGCGGCTCTTTGCGTTGGTCTAACAACCCGGATTCCTACTATTAAATAAAATCCGAGTACCGACAATAAAATAATTAATGTTAAATTCATGATTTTAAAATTTAATTGTTAAAAATAATTTTTATTGATTGACTGATATATTTGACCTTGCTACAAAATTGTGCAGGATGTGAATTTTCGTAAGAAAAAACTCCTTCAAAAAAGAAGGAGTTTTTTGAATGTTAAATTATTAAATTGTTAATTTCGGAATCACCATCGGGGTAATTCCCATCGGTTTTCATCGTATACAAAAATTTGTTTTCCTATCCAAATGGCATATGTCGGAGTCCCGTAATCCTTCACTTTGTTGATTGCAACATTTTCACCGTCCTCTGATTCAATAATCTGGTATGGATATTCAACAGACAATTGACTTCCACTCTCAAACTTCCAGACCAGCGACGGGAATTTGAATTCCGAAGAATATTCGTATAAATTACGATGCTCTTCATCGGTTGCATAACAACATTCCTTTAATCTCAGAAGGATAATTGTTTCTGAATACACCGGCTCATAAATTTTATCCTTTTCAAGAGGTTTCATGAAGAAATCATTATCTCCTCCGGGAACTTCCATGTAATACGTATCCAGGAAATCCTTTGCATATCTCTGAACAGAAACTTGAGGAATTTCTTCCACAATTTCAACTGGCACGGGTTTTTTATGCCATGGCCATTTGAACTGCAAATCAGGATTAACCATTAAGATTGTGACAAAAACAACAGGGGCAACCCCCAATGATATGGTGGCTACAATTAAAACCCGTCTCCAAACAGAGAATTTTTCTTTTTTTTCATTTTGTGTTTTCATTTTAATTTTCCTTTCTTATTTAAGTTAAAGTAAAAATCCTATAGAAAATCCGGCTGTACCAATATCCCATTTATCATCTGCATCGCTGTCAATGTTTACCTTGGAATATTTTGCCTCAATATACAATTCTACTCCCCTAAAAAGGGAAATTGAATAACCGATTCTTCCCTCAATGCCAATTCCATTTTTTGAAGAAGTTTCGGTTACGGACTGACTATTTCTAATTATTTCCTCATCCAATACAATGGAAACAAATACAGGTGCTGCACCGATGTAAAAGTTTGCGGGATGATAGTCAAACCAGATTGCAAGTTCGTGATAACCTAAGTCTTCTGTTTCACTCAAAGTTTTCCAATGCGAGGAAGCAAAAAGTGATGCGGTGAGATTCTTTTGAACTTCAAGCCCATAACTTACTTCCAATCCCAACATTGCACCTACATCTTCGATTCTGGAATTATTGAAAGACCGTTCAGAGAAACCTACTTTTACAAATTTATCTTTTTTCTCAGAACTCGTTGAATCCTGCGCTTTAATTTCTACTGAAAAAATAAGCGCGATAAACGTAATTAAAATTAAATTTTTCATTTTAATTTTCCTTTCTTTATTTTAAGTTAAAGTTACTCCACAATTATTTTTTGTGAAAAAGAGCTTTTGTCTGCAATAAATTGCAGCAGATACATCCCGGGTTTAATTTCCGGCAAAGAGAATTCAAAATAGGACGGCACATTTTCAGATTCAGATATTACCTGCCCGCTTAAAGAAGTCATCCTAAAAGAAAGTTTATTTGAATTATGACAAATGAACAAAACTTCATTCACGGGATTCGGATAAACCTGAACTGAATTCAGCGAACCATCTATTTCTATTCCGTTAACCGAAGAATTCTGAATGATTACTGCTGAAACATTTATTTCCCCCGATGAAACGAAAATCGTGGCAATCCTTGAACTCTCAGAATCATTGCGTGTAAATGTTGCAGTTATGGTGTCGTCATAAATTCCTTCAAAAGGATTTACGGTTAACCATTCAGCGTCGTCGGATATTTCCCAACCGGAATTGGAATTAATGCTCAAAAAAATACTCCCTGCATCCGGAGGCACTTCCTGATAATCCGGCGTGATATACAGAGTTACAGCATCAGGTTCTGATTGAGTTAAAGTTACGGTTTCTGATACTCCGGAACCCGACGCTGTAATGTTAGCAGTGCGGGAATTTGTTGAAGAATTTGCATCATAGGAAACACTTATTGTACTGCCGTCGACTTTTGTTGCGGTCAGCCAGGATGCATCATCGGAAACCGACCACACAACATTTGATGAAACTTCGAACGTTGCTGTTCCTGATGAAGAATTTACTGTTTTGCTGTTCGGAGAAACATTAATATAAAATGTCCCATTTTGAACAACCGTTACAACCTCGGATAAACCTCCGGTCCCATTCACTGTAATATTTGAAGTGCGGGAATTTGTTGAAGTATTCTCGTTGTAATTTATTGTAATCGTGTAATCGTCGGTTTTTGTTGCAGTTAACCATGATGCATCGTCGGAAACATCCCAATAAACATTGGCACTTACATTAAATGAAGTTGTTCCCGAAGACGAATTTACCTCCCGGGTATTCGGAGATACATCAAGATAAGCTTCAGAACCTGATTGAATCAAACTGACGTTTTCAGAAACTCCGGAACCTGATGCACTTATATGGCCTGTTCTGGAATTCGAATATGGATTTTCGTCGTAAGTCACAGTTATTGTGCTTTCGTTTGTTTTCGTTGCAGTCAGCCAGGATACATCGTCGGAAACTGACCACACGACATTTGAATTTACATTGTAAGTAGTCGTGCCTGGTGATGAACCTACAGTTTTACTGTTTGGATTCACGTCGAGATATAATGCAATCCCCGATTGAGTTAGTGTAACTGTTTCGAATATTCCCCCTGATGAAGCGGTTATATTCGCTGTTCTCGAAGACGTTGAAGAGTTCTCATTGTAACTTACAGTTATTGTGCCGTCGTCGGTTTTTGTTGAGGTTAACCATGATGCATCGTCGGAAACATCCCAGATAACATTTGAACTTACATTAAAATAAGAGGTTCCCGAAGACGAATTTACTTCAAGGTTGTTTGGAGATACATCAATATAAGCTTCAGAGCCGGATTGAAACACATTTACAGTTTCGGATAAATCACTAGTTATAACTGTAATGTGTGCAGTTCGCGAACTTGTTGAAGTATTTGCATCGTATAACACACTTATTGTACTGCCGTCGACTTTTGTTGCAGTCAACCAGGATGCATCGTCGGAAACTGACCATCCTACATTTGTGCTAACATGAAATTCAGTTGCACCAGATGAATTAATTACACCTTGGATATCAGGGCCTACATCGAGATAAGAGTATTGAAAAGTTAACTTGGGTTTGTAAGTTGAACTTCCTTCCTTTGTATAAAAGAAACATGCATTCCCATCAGGAGTAATTTCTCCATCAATTATTCCAAACGGACTTAAGCCAAACCCGTGGTTTGAACGCCCCTCTTCTAACCATTGCTTAACTATTGGAGTCATATTAATAGATAAACTGGTTCCTCCTGTTCCGGCAAAAAAATATTGATCGAAAAAGGAAGTATTAGGAGCATTATTCCACGTTACCGAACTCTCAGACCAAGATTGAGTAATTCTGAAAACCTCGCCCACGACACGTTCGACAGGAATTCCGGGATAATAGTATAGTTTTAATTCGGCACTATGCACGTGAACCTGCCCCGTGAAAGAACCAAGGTCAAATTTAAAAATTGGAGCGCATACCCTTCCATCAGGTTCCAAACCAAGAGGAACTAAAGCATCATTTCCCCAATTAGATGAAGGAGCGGCTTCACTTAAAAATGCATCTGCGACAAGCGTGGCTACCCTCGTACTTTGGGAGATACAATTATTGAAAATTAAATTTCCAATAAATACTGAAATTAAAATTAAATTTTTCATGATATAAAGTTTAGATTATTAATTAGAACAAATTTTAATATTAATATCGTGCGGAGCAGTTTCGTGTCCGCCGAAGTAAGGAGATTCAAGCAAGGCGTGAACTTTTGCATTCGGAGTTTTTTGTTTGCTGATTGTAATTTCTGCAAATTCAAATGTATTCAGGTTTTGAACATAAAAATAAAAACCTTCTTCATTCAAATCTTCCACTATGCAAAATATTTCATCGCCAATTTTTACATCGGATAATAAAATTTTCTGGATGTGCCCGGATATGTCGAGTAAATGGACAATGCAACCTACATCAATTTGATTTTCCGAAGGACAGCGCCATGTAATTCTCGCCGAGTATTTTAAAATATTTTTGGCGAGGATTTCTCCGTGGTTGCCGCAGACAATTCCGCGAATTTTATTGTGCCCGTTTACAAATTCCGCATCAGGATTGTAAAACATTGAACCGTCGACGGTAAAAGTAAAAGAAACTTTTAAGCCGTATCTTTGCAAATGCAAAATTTGAAATTCCTCCGGATTAAATCCTTCAGAATAATGTTGTCCGGATTTTATTAGATAATTATTGCATTCGCCAACTTCGGGCAAATCCGGAAATTTTTCACATTCAGGAAATAAAATTACAAAAAGAAAAGCGCCCAAAGAGAGCACTTTTCTAAGAAATAAATTTTTCATTTTGGATTTTTAAAATCTGTAAGAAAAACCTATTCGGTTCTCGTAATAAATCTCCCCTTCACGACGGGAATTTTTGCAGATGCTCTGATAAACAATAAGATTAACAGATGATCTTTTTTGTTTGCATCCAGATAATTCAGACCCGTGGCCGCGCCAGGAAAATAATTGAATACTTTCACGAAGGTAAATCGCTGCGGAGAAATCACCTTCTTCAGGACCAGCATCCAAATCAGCCCCAAGCTTTCCGCCGACGCGAAAATCAATTCCGGACTTTTCACGGAACAGTGGAATTCTTAAAAAAAGAAAATCCGCGCCAGTTAGCAGGTTCATCCAATCAGTGTAATGTTGATAAGATAAAACCATATTAACTCTTGAATTTATTTCGCCGGAAAAACCAAGTTCCCAATTTCCCAGAAAATTTGGATTTGGATCAAGAGTTGATTCCAGTTCAATATACGGCCAAGCAGGTCCGACATTTTTATATCGGAATTCTTTTTTGGCAGGATACTGCGCATTTATTTCAATTGATGAAATTAGCGCAAGAATTAAAAAAACAATTTTTGTTTTCATGATTTATTTTTTAAATTCAAGAATTTTCCCTATTCCGGTTGGAGGAAGTTTGAAACCCAATTCTATTCTTGGGTCCCATTTGTCCTGCAAACTAGAATTAATCATAAACCCAATCTTTGTATAAAAAACCCGGTTGCCGTTGAAGCCAATGCAAAATGCATGTCCGTCGGATGTTCTATCAATAAAATTATCATCTGAAACTTTCAAAATTTCAGAATCTGCATTAGTTATATAATTATAACTCAAAAACAGAAAATCTGAATCTGAAAATTTTTTCAGATAGGAATTGACACCTCCTGAAAAAGAATGGAGGGGTATTCCGCACCATTCAGAGTATTTCCAGTATCCCTCAAATTCCAAGGGGCCGAAGACAATATAAGCATCCAGCGACGGAAAAAGCAATGTTCCCATACGTATTGAAGTTCCGCAACTTACTGAAATCAACGGGACATCATAACATAAGTCATAATATTCTGAACATTTTTCTCTCAAAGCATTTTGGTTTCGGATGCTCGCGATATCATTTTGCGCACCTACATTGTAAACACACAAAATAATTCCAAAAATCAAAATTATTTTTTTCATTGTTGTGAATTTTAAAAATTCTTACTCTTTTGACTTTTATCAAGGCTGCACATTATCCTTTTGAGGTGTTTTTCACTGCCATCTTTTAAATTGTGAAAAGCAGGAACCTCTGCGGATAAAAACTGAGGAACGTTTTTTACTTTCATGTTAATTAAGTTAGCGTTTTCTATAAAACAAAGAGCGGAGCGGCAAAGTAAAGGCCAGAAAAAGAATTGCAAAAACTCCTCTCCAGATTTTTAATTCCCACAAAACATTTTTGAATGTTGTGAAAATTTTTTTAATCATTTTTTTCATATGATTCAAATCAGAAGTGATTTTATAATATTGAAAAAAGAAAACCTTTTCCCGACGGAAAAATGAGAAAAGGTTTTCGCGTAAAAACACCCGATGAACTATTCAATCCACGAATATCCGACGTAGATCGAAGTTATGTTAAACTGCTCGTTTCTTGAAACTCCGTATGCAACGCCGTTGATTTTTCTTACTTTTACCACGAACCTTCTTCCGGTGTAATCTCCTTTCGGAAAAGAATAGTTGAAAGATTCATAAGCAGAATTATTGTAAACATCAAAACCGGAAGTTCCGCCGACGATTTTTCCGTACAGGATTTTTTCTGCACCCGTGTTTGATTCTTCAATCACTTCGACGAAATATGGAAGTGAAGAACCCCACAAAACAGAAATTGTATCCGTGTTTGAATTTATATCCTTGTAAACAGGATATTTTGCCCATGCAGAATCGCCTCCGCCGAAGAAATATCTATTTGTGAAATCACTTTCAGACGCATTGTGGTTTTCAAAACCAACCGCGACATAATCCGGGCTGCTTCCAGTGTTGAAATCGTAGAAGAAATCAGCGTGATGGATATTTTGAATTGTTGTGTCTCCGGGCTCGACGATTATTTCCGGGCAAATGGGTTGTGCCAATTCAAGATTTCCATCGCAATCATAAACAAAGAAAGTGTCGCAACCCTCGGCATTATCCTCGTAAAACCAAATAGGATTGCACGGCTCTTCTCCGGGAGGAACTGAATCTTTGCAACGGGTTTCATCAAAAATAATTTCATCACCGCGAAAAACCTGGAAGCGAATTTCACCAAACCGGCAACTTTCCGTCGGTAAATCCGTTTCAGTAGATAAAACCCGGATCTTTCCGTCGGAAGACACAGTTGTATCACAAATAATTGTGATGTTATTATCTATGATAATTGTATCTCCTCCCTGGTCAGGTAAATGAAGGTCATAGTTCTCCGTTTCACATGCAAACATCATGATTAATGCTGTGAAAATAGCAATTAAAAAATAATTCAACTTTTTCATTTTAAAAAATATTTAAGATTAATTTTAATACTAAAATATCTCGCACGCTACGCGAGTTCGCGAATCACCAAACCATTCGGATTGGAGTCACGCAGATCCTCAATCACGGCATTGGAATACAAGTCCCCGGCGAAAACGCACCGAAAACAACCTTTGCCAGAAGGAACAGAATGGGTTTTTCCGAAATTAGATTTTATATTAATTCCATACTCATCAACATCTTGGAAATTATAGTTTCCACTCTGAAAGGCAGCTGTTTGGGTGTAAATTGATTCTTCTGTAAAATAGATTAAGCCATTTTTATTTTTGTTAAAGGTTAATCCATATAAATCAATTTTTACAGGGAATTCCAAAATTCCATTTATTAATGTGTGCCAGCCGAGTTTTTCTAATTGCTGAATAAAATGTTTGGCTGTTTGGGAATTTATTTCATCGCCATTAATGTAATAGCCTGAATCAACCCAATTTTTGCCATGGAAAAGAGGATTCGCCTGCCAGAGTTGATAAGCGGTAAGTGTCCTGCATTTGTCTCCATTATTTTTGTCAAAATCTCCACAGAGAATTATAAACTCGGGCTTTGAACCTTTTACAACTTTCTCTTTGGAATCCCATTCAATTCCTGAAGTTATTTCCTGAAAAACCCCTTTATCCAAAAATGATTTTCCGAATTTCAGGATTTCATCAAAGAATTGTTTGTCTGTGATTGGTCCGGGATTTTTTGGTTTTCCGGGCAGGCTTTCTTTCTTCTCAGGAAAACATTTTAACTGAATTACCGGTTCTGAAATGCCAAGAGCGGTATCCAAAAACTGTAATATCTGAAAAATTCTTCCCCAGTCATTTGCTTCTGCAAATTCATTGAATAATGGAACGTAATACTCAAAACGTCGGACACACTCCCCAGCCAAATCGGATTTTTTTATTAAAAAAGAGTGATTGCGATTTTTCAAATCCTCTTCAAGGATTTTTAATTCATCGCGCAGTTTTATTAAATTGCTTGTTTTCATTTTTAAAAATATTTAGATTAAACAAATTATTCGATTGTTTGAGTTATTTTAAATCCAAAGGGAGTTATTTGAACAGAGTTAAACAAATCCAAAACTCCCTTGGCGATAGAAAGTCCTCCTGCGCCGATAGCCACGTATGAAACCGCTTTCCCGAATTCGTTTTCAATTCTAATTGTCTGCACAATTTCTCCTTCGGAATTTCGGATGTTAAATATTGCTGAAGGATGCTTATCAAAATAATTAACACCAAAAATTCCTGCACCTTCGGCAATGCCTCCTACAATAATTTCGATCACCCCTTGTTTCCTTAGGCGTTTATCGACGAACTTTTTGTAAAATTGGTCTGACTCCCAATTCCAATTGATTGGTTCCTTCAAATTATAAAGGGACCCTCCCTTACCCCAGATAACAGCTTTTGTCTCTGAAGAAATCAGCGAAATTTTATCTTCTGTATTTTCAGTTATGGCATAAGATGCTGAATCTCCAGATAATTTATTATAAAAACTTAAACTAACGGGTTCAGAGTTTTCATTAACATATTTGTAAAACGGATTTACAGAAAATTCAATTGTTTTTCCATAAATAATATTCAGAGATTCACGGGAACTTAAAATAGTATCCGTCGTTAATTCATTGCCTTTTTTATTGAAGGTAACTTCTTCGATAACAAGTTCGCGATTTTTAGAAATCCCGTTGACAAAATTGAGGGAAGTTGTGTTTGAGTCACAACATATTTCAATCATTTTAGCGATTGAATCTAATTGAGCATAAATAGAATCTAAATTTATATTTATTCTATTTTCAAGAGAATCAATTTGCTTCTCTAAATTGCCAATAGATTTTTTTATATCGGAAATTCCATTTTCCAGTTTTGAAATGCGGACGTTTTGATTTTCTACAGCAATTGCCAAACGGGAGTTTTCGGCATCCCTTGCATTAATCAATTTTATCATTGAATCGTTTTGAATCTTTTGCTCTCTTAGAAGAGAATTTCCGACGGCAACGGAGTCAGCAATTGCTTTTTGACCTCTAATTATAGCTCTTTCTGATCTTTCTGAACGACTTATTTTAGAAATGCCACACAAAAGAATAATGATGACAATTACCAATAAGATACAGGAAATAATCCATATTACAGTGTTGAGATTTATTCCGCTAAGAATTCTCCTTCCTAAACTATCGGGAGTATCATCATCTCTTTCATTCATTACTCTATTTCTTCTTTTTTTGAAATAGATAAAAATGCCCGTAAGAATTACAAGCGCAGAGACCATTATTATAAGTAGCAAAAAACCGGAATCCCGGTCAGAATACTCGCTCACATAATCTGGGTAAGCAAGTATTAGCTGAATTAAACCAATAATTGTTTTCATTTTTTTAGATTTAAAGATTAATATTAAAAATAATTTTATTTAATTGTGCGCAGATAAGGGCTCGAACCTTTAAGGACTTCCCAATGAATTTTCTGCGCAACCATGGTTTTAATTATAATTTAATTTCACCGAAATCGGTCATCAATTCCTCAAAATCGCTTAAGAGAGCTGAGATGAATTCCTGGTCCGATTCAAAGATTTCTTTCGGGTCATAAGTCGGAAAAATATCCGGGTCTGAACCATAATCAAAATCCAGTGTTCCCCAATAGCCCGAAGCAAAAATTCGACCCCTTATTGACCCGGTAATATCTTCATAAGAAAATTTTTCCGGATAAATTATCAGATAAACATATTGAAAGGGGTTTCCATCATAGGAATACATCTGGTCCAAGTAATAGGGAACTTCCTTTACAGGCAGCCTTAATGAGAGAGAACTGAAATTGTAATCTTCAAGCCAGTCTTCCCCGGAAAGTTGAGTAGCAATCCATATAGATTTTTCTTCTTCTGTTAATCCCCCCGGAATTATATATTCATCTTCTGGATCAATATAAACATTCAGAGTGGATTCCCCAGAATAATAAGTTTTTGCAACCATGTAGCTGTTTATGAAATTCACGGAATCGATATCTGCATCCAGGAATTTATAAACAAGAGAAATCGCTCTCTCTTCCAGCAGGTCGTTTTGTTTTTGAATTTTTTTCTGACTGCAACTTACAGAAGTTGCAATTAAAGCTAAGATTAAAAATAAATTTTTCATGATAATAAAATTTAGATTGTTAATACTATACTTATTTCAATATATTTTTACATATTTCAGGGTATTTCACGCTTTGAACGTATTAATCCCCGACGAGAATTTGTTTTTCAAGCATCGTGTCTTTACGACGTTTTGCTCTTTCACTTTGTTTTTATGCAAAACAAAATGTTCAATTCTGCAAACAAAAACCTGTTTTTTTATTTTCAGATATTTTTTATTATCTTGTATCTGAATTATTGTTCGGTTTTGGTTTGTGTTTTTGAATTGTTGTTTGTTAGTGATTTATTTAAGTGAATTTGAATATTTATCAGTTAATCTTATGAATTTTTTCCAGCCGTTTTCGTACTTTTGTTCTTGGATTTTAATCAGATTTTTATTTAGTAAATTATTTTTTATGATATTTCCTTTTCGTGTTGAGAAGCCGGCATTTTTGTAGAATTCAACTGTGCTGAATTTGTGTTTTTGATTTTCAAGAAGATAATTCATAAATTGTTTTTCTTCTTCCTCAAGGGAACTCATTAAAGAAAGAATTTCCGGAGACATTTTGTTTTCCAGATTTTGAACTTTTTTAGGAATTTCTTTCTTTTCTACTTTAGGTTTTGTTGATTCATTAATTGCGATTTCAATATCATCTTTTGTGTACAATCCGTTGTGCAGTCCTGATTCTAAAACAGATTTAACATTTCCAAGAGATTCTTTTTTTGATAGTTGTTCTGAAACGAATTTTGAAAGAACCTTCTGAGTTTCGGTCAGAGAAATTTTGAATATTTCGACGCTGTTTACATTATCAATTTTTTCGTCTTTAATTTCTATTTTTATTTTTTCGGGATGAGTAATTTGCTCCATAAATTCAGGGTCGGTTTTTTCAACTTCAGCAGTTTGAACTACAAAACCCATTCTTTTTGAAATTTTATCTTCTGCAATTTCTGATGTTCTTAATTCAGAGAAAGGGACTTTTATTAGAAACGGCTGGTTATATCTTTCTGAAAGTTTAACGATTGCAGAGCCAACAGGCAATTGCGAGAAAATTTCTTTTTTATTTTGCAAATGCATTAAAGAGCTTACATCCATGACATCCTGAGGCAATTGCTGTTGAAAAGCTATGTGGCACGCGGAGTTTCCTTTAACCGTATCTGACAATTTTGAAATATGCTGGTCAAGGCAAATTAAAGAAATTCCGTACTCACGCATTTCTCTGTAAACCATGTCTGTAATTGATTCTGAAACGAAATAGGTTTTATTTTTGAGAAAAATATTGTGCGCTTCATCTACGAGAATTGCATAATTAAATTTTTCATCGATTTTATTTTGATTTGCTTTTTTTAATTTGTAAATATATGTAAGTATAAATTCAGAGAAAAATTTCTTTTCAATATTTCCGAGAGAATTCAATTCAAAAATTATTTTTTTGTCGAATAAATCTTCAACTGAAAGTGATTTTTTTCCGTCGTAATTTATGACTTTTCCGAAATCGCCGAATGTTAAAACGCTTGCAATTCTCATTGCACTTTCATACCATGTTGCTTCTCTTCCGCGCGCTTCTTTTGATTTTAGTTCGAGCATTTTTTTTATGTGCTGCCAGTTCGGATAGTGTTTTGAACCTTTGTAAACACCCCAGCCCTCAAAAACTTCGTCCAAAGTTTCTAAAAGAATTTTGTGAACTCCGAAAGAAACCTGAAAACTTTCAGTAAGCAAGTCGCATAAAACATTTATCCATTCTTTTGGTGAAACATTTTTAGGAGGAACATTAATATTTGTTTTGAAAAAATTACTTACGGCGTCGTTTCCTACTGTGAAACACATTACAGAACCGTCGAGATTCATCAAAGGTCTGAAAGATTTTTTCCAGTCAAAAACTAAAAATGGTTTGTCATGCTTTATGAAATTTTCCAAAATGTTTAACGCAAGAGTTGTTTTTCCCGAGCCGGACATTCCTGAAATGCAAACATGTCTTGGCCAGTCGCATTCGTTTAAAGCAAAATCGTAAAGTTCCTTTCCTGCATAAACTACTTTTGATAAAGGATATTTTCCTGAAACGGCGGATTTTTCGGGAGGTTCTAAAAGAATATTTTTTTCAAGAAAATTTCCAAGATGCTTTTGATATAACATTCCTAAAACCTGAAGAATTTCATTTTTCTCGTCGAGGTCTTCTGAAATAGTATATTTAAAATATAAATCATCAATTTTACTTCCAAGTATAGGTTTCAGTTTTGAACTTATTTCTTCAATTGTTATTCGTTGATTTTGTGTTTGCATTTTGCGTTTTTCTCTTTGGTGTTTTAAGTTAAAAGTTTAAAATAAAAATAAAATTTAGTTGTTAAGGTGACTTCTTTTTGAAACAAGAGACATGACTCTATAGACAAGATTTTCATATCTTTCTAAACTTAAATCAGAATCCCAGATTTTATGTAGAATTTTTTTATCATATTTCATTCTACTTAGACCCTTTAAAATTGGTAAACTGTAATGGATTTCATCTAAACCATTTTCATTTGCACAATCTTCTTCAAATTGCCTCAAAATATTTTGTTTGTAAGCAGTCAAAGTTTGTCCTTCTAAAACATTGTTTTCGAGAAAAGCCCTTGCTTCCTTCAAATCGCCATGCCCATTAAGATAAACATTTAATTGTTTTTGAAATTCCCACGCTTCTGTGACATTTTCTCCTGTCCAATAAGGGAAATTATCAAAAAATCTTTTTTCTTCTTCTTTCATATTATTCAAAACCTCCTTTCATTTCTCCATTCATCAAATCATTTATTTCTTCCAAGCGGGATTGTTTTTCAGTTAATTCGCGTTCATTTTGCCTCATTTCTTTCTTAAGCAAAGCGACGTCTTTCCAGCAATTTATTTTTTCGTTTAATTGAAGTTCAGAAATTTCAATTTTTTTGTTCCTCAAAGAATTTTTTTCAAGCAAAAAATCCTTTTGACTTAATCCTGCCTGCGTCAGGTCTTTAGGAGTTTTATCGTTTTCGATAAGAAAATTGTTTATTTCAAGTTTTATTTCATCGCCTTCACTTAAGAAGTTTTCACTTAACATTTCTCTTTCTTCAATCAACTTCTGAATTTCGTTGATTGAATTTTTTAGAGAATTGATTTTTTCTTTTCCTATTGAATTTATAGAATTGCTATTAGAAAAACCGGATATTTCAGGTATTTTCATCTTTTCAAAAGATATTCCGCTTTGTAAAAGAGGTTTTTCCATGACTTTTGAGTGACAACGAACTATATAAAGGTTTCTATAATGAAGTTACTATAAAGTTAGTACAAATTTGAAAGAAACAAATTATCATCCTTGACAACGCTACGTCCGATAATTTTTAATAGTCATTTTATTCTTAATTTATTATGCGGGGTTGCCGGAGCGGTCAAACGGGACAGACTCAAGATCTGTTAGCTTAGTGCTTGCGCAGGTTCGAATCCTGTACCCCGCATTTTCCAAAGTATTCTTAGCAAAATGATTATAATAATTAATTTAAACCCTGATTCATGAAGAAATTTATGGGGGATGCTAATGATTTAAATTTGGAAAATGTCTCGCCGGAAAACTCAAGAGTCAGAATAATTAGCGATTCTAAATATGGGTCCTGCCTTCCGGTTGAAATTTTTGTTGGAAAATTAGAGAAACTTCTTGGAGAAAAAGTTATTTCCTATAAAAGAATAGTTAAGATTGCACAGGATTCTCTTGCAGAAATTGGAAAAACATCGGGGGATTTTATTCTTGAATACACTCCTTCTATGGAACAGGCAATAGATATTTCAGATAGATATTTTAAATCTAGCTATCGTGAAACTTCGAGAGGCTACGTCAGAAAATAACCGAACAATTTATAAAGCCAAATTTTCTAAAATTCTTACCTGCGAGTTAACGCGTCAGCGGGAGTTTATACTCTTCTCGTAAAATTAATATGGTTAAATCAAAAACAAAAATTTCAAAACAACTTGAAAAGAAGACCAATCCTGAATTAGTTGAAACTATTCTTTTGGCGAAAAAAAATTCTGCATGGCTTGAAGTTGCGTCCATAATCTCAGGACCAAGACGAAAAATGAAAAACGTTAATTTGAATGAACTTGAGAAAATTTCAGATAAAGAAAAAATAATTGTTGTTCCCGGAAAAGTTCTTTCTGAAGGCGAATTTAATAAAAAGGCAAAAATTGTTGCTTTAAGTTTTTCTGAAAAAGCAAGGGAAAAACTGTTAAATTCAAAATGCGATGTTTCAAATATATTGGAAGAAATTAAATCAAATCCTAATGCTAAGGATGTGAAGATATTAAAATGAAAATAATCGACGGAGAAAATGCAGTAATGGGAAGACTTGCTAGTTTTGCCGCGAAGGAAGCTTTGAAAGGCGAAGAAATAGTAATTGTGAATTGCAACAAAGTTTTGATAAGCGGAAGCCGAAAGAGAGTTGAAAGTGATTTTCAAATAAAGAGGGGAAGATACGGTTCAAGCCAGAAGGGGCCGAGAATTTCAAAATCAAATGAACAAATTGTAAAAAGAACAATCAGAGGAATGCTTCCTAATTTCAGAGAAGGAAGAGGAAAAGAATTAATTAAAAAAATTAAATGTTACAACAAAGTTCCCAAGGAATATGAAAATTCAGAAAAAGTAAAACTTGAACAGAAAAAATTAAAGAAATCAATTAAACTCGAGGAAATGAGAAAATGATAATCACTTCAGGAAAAAGAAAAACTTCAGTTGCAAAGGCTAAGATTGTTGAAGGTTCTGGAAGAGTAAAAATAAATAATAAAGATTACAAAGGCATTCAGGAATTTGACAGGTTGAAAATTGAAGAGCCGTTGAGAATTGCACAAAGTGTTCTTGGAAAAATAAATTTTGATGCGACTATTTCTGTTAGAGGCGGAGGCGAAAAATCGCAGATTGAAGCTTCAAGACTTGCGTTAGCCAGGGCAATTGTTGAATTTACAAAAAGTAAAGATGTTGAAAAAGAATTCTTCGACTATGACAGAAATCTTTTGATTGCAGACGTAAGAAGAAAAGAATCCTACAAACCGGGAGATTCAAAAGCCCGCGCTAAGAGGCAAACCTCTTACAGATAATTTTATAAAGAATTTTTTATTTAATTTTATATGAAAACGAGAAAGGTGAATTGGGTTTTGACTTTAATTATGTCAATTTTATTTGGAGCTTTGGGTGTTGACAGATTTATAATGGGTCACGTCGGTCTTGGAATTTTGAAATTAATTACTTTGGGCGGGTGCGGAATTTGGTGGCTCGTTGATTTAATCTTAATTGCAACAAAACACGAATTTGACGGAATTGAATGGACAGACAAGTAATTCCCAAACTGAAAAAAATATCTTCGAGAATTTTTACATTGAGCTATCCAAAAT